>Ga0316190_10000446_pt1 | contig 28496 bp, 25 predicted proteins | sample Eddworburrow2_MG_FD_204929 | JGI IMG/M metagenome (GOLD analysis project Ga0316190, IMG submission 204929) | Coastal sediment microbial communities from Maine, United States - Eddy worm burrow 2 | ecosystem: Environmental > Aquatic > Marine > Coastal > Sediment | place: USA: Maine | collected... | reverse complement strand
AAACTTCCTGGCTTGGGCGACCCGTATACGTGTGCCGGCAGTCATCACAAGTGAATACGAATCTCGTGGTGTGACATTGCTGGGCGTCGATCCGCTGCGGGAGCGTGGCCTGACCTTCGTTGACTACGACGCGGTGGAGGGACGCTTCCTCGAGTCGGCCGACGATACCGGGATCGTTATTGGCAGGAAACTCGCGACAACACTGAATACCAAGGTTGGCAAGCGCATTGTCCTGATGAGCCAGGATCCGGAAAACGAAATCGCGGATCGCGGTTTTCGCGTTGTCGGGTTGTTCGATGCCAACGTGCAGGCCTATGAAGAGAACTACGTCTTTGCCGGCAAGACGACGACACAGAAGATGCTGCGAGTGGGTGACCAGGTCTCCGAACTTGTGGTCCTTGGCGACGATTTTCGCGACGTAGAGGCCGAGTACAACAAGGCGGTTGAACTTATCGACGGTCGCGCGGAAGTGAAACGCTGGATAGAACTCGACGCCTACCTGGGCACCATGCTAAACGTCATGGACGGCTTCGTGCTGGTGTGGATTATCGTCATATTCCTCGCACTGTCGTTTGGCCTCGTCAATACCCTGGTCATGGCAGTGTTCGAGCGTGTGCGGGAAATCGGCCTGATGCTCGCACTTGGGATGCGGCCGATCAATATTCTCGGCCAGATCATCGTCGAGTCATTGATGTTGCTCGCCATTGGGCTCGCGATAGGTACGGCGCTCGCCTGGGCAGCGGTGCAGCCGATGAAAGATGGCGTCGATCTCAGCATTGTTGGCGACGGCATGGAAATGTGGGGGATGTCGAGCACGCTGTATCCCGAACTGTTACTCAGCGACGTGATTCTCGCGAACGTGGTTGTATTAATACTCGGCTTTCTTGCGAGCCTGTCGCCTGCCTGGCGCGCGGCTCAGTATGAACCGATCGAAGCGATTACAAAGGTCTGATCATGACGGCAGTACGTTGTATTGATTTGTGCAAAACCTATCGGCAGGGCGAGGAAGACATCAAGGCGCTGGATCACGTCAGTATCGACATCGACCAAGGTGGCTTCGTGTGCCTTTCGGCTCCATCGGGCGGCGGCAAGACCACGTTGCTTAATGCGATTGGTGGACTGGACAAGCCGGACAGCGGCGAGGTTTACATTGCCGGCCAGCGCATCGACAACCTGTCCAAAGGTGCGCTTGCGGAGCTGCGTCTGCGGCAGATCGGCTTCGTATTCCAGGCGTTTAACCTGATCCCGGTGCTGACAGCGCGAGAAAACGTCGAGTTCGTGATGCAGGTGCAGGGCGTGGCTGCGGCCGAGCGGAAAATGCGCGCTGTCGAGATACTCAACGAAGTCGGGCTTGCCGGACTGGGCGATCGGCGTCCGGCCGATATGTCCGGCGGGCAGCAACAGCGAGTCGCCGTCGCGCGCGCAATTGTGTCACGGCCTGCATTGGTGCTCGCAGACGAGCCGACGGCCAATCTCGACTCCAAGACATCCGACGGTCTGATGGGATTGTTCCGCGAACTCAACGATCACCACAACACGACATTTATCATCGCAACCCACGACAAGCGTGTTATGAGCTATGCGAAGCGACTGGTGCGCATGCTTGACGGACGAATCGTCGAAGATATCGAGCAAGATGCCGCGTAGTTCCGCGCTACTCTTTCTTTTTCTCTGTGTTGGCGTGTTCGCCGACGACACTTCCTACGAGTTCGGGGGGCACACCAAACTGCGATTGGTTGGGCAGAGCTACCCCGACGACAGCTTGTTTCGTGATCTCGTGGGTTCGACATCGCTCGACGGCGCAGGTGAGTTACGCCTGAATTTCTCGGCGAAGCGCGATGGCTGGTCGTTTCACTCCGACTACCAGCTGCTTGGCCTGTACAGTGAATTTCTGCCGATGGGAATGCCGAATGATGACAGAAGGCTATTCGATCTGACGAAGACGATTTCGGAAGGCTCCGACAGCGCCATGCTTCACCGGCTTGATCGCCTCTGGTTTGGCTATGCAGGCGAAAAGGCCGTGATCAGGGTTGGGAGGCAAGCCCTGTCGTGGGGCAATGGTCTGTTCTTTGCTCCAATGGACCTCGTTAATCCTTTCGATCCAACAACGATAGATACCGAGTACAAGACCGGTGACGACATGGTGTACGCGCAGTATCTGAGGGACAACGGCGATGATGTCCAGGGGGCCGCGGTTTTTCGCCGCGATCCAGCTACTGGCGACGTCGAAAGTGATCAGGGCACAGTTGCGCTCAAGTACCACGGCTTTGTCGGGGAGACCGAGTACGACATTCTTGTCGCTGAGGACAACGGCGATGCAGTAGTGGGGTTTGGCGGCGCCGGCAGCCTGGGTGGCGCCGTGTGGCGAGGTGACGTTGTTGTTACAGACACAGACAGCGACACCCTCATCGAGGTCGTCGCGAACCTGAGTCACTCCTGGTTGTGGGGAGAGCACAATGTCAGCGGCACGGCCGAGTACTACTTCGATGGCGATGACAGGAACTACGTCGCCGGAAGCCTGATGATCGAGGTATCTGCGTTGTGGATGATCACGCCCACGCTTGTTGCGAACGTCGATGATCCGAGTGCGCTACTGCAGTTCGTCACTCAATATAGCCTGGGCGACAACATGACTTTTCTCGGCAGTCTGAATCTGCCGCTGGGAAGCAACGGTACGGAATTTGGTGGTCCGGAGTCCGGCATACCGAATAGGTACCTGTCGTTCGACGCAGGCCTGTTTGCGCAGCTGGCCTGGTATTTCTAGGCTCTTGCAGGAGCGCTGCTTGTCAGCGCGACCGTCGCAGCGCAAGCGCAGCTCCTACGACGTTGACAGGTTCTTTATGTTGCGCAGCAGGTTTTCGAACGAGTGCTCTCGTTCGGGACCGAATACGGGATCGAGCATGTCGAAGTTTGAAATGTCGATGAACATTTCTTTCTCACTGTCTACGAGTTCCCTGGCGCGCCGGAAAAGATCTTCTTCCTCCCACGCCATGTGCTTTCTCAGCATCGTCACATAGTTGCTTGTGTCCTCAACGAGGCGCTCGCGGGTCACTGCGACGCCGGAGGCAACGGCTTCGACATCGTTTCGCAGGGCCTCGCCGAGCTTGGCGAGTTCCTGATGCTCCGGCCCGACACGCTCAAGTCCTTTGGCCATCTCCGGTCTCTCGGACTTCATCGCTCCATAGAGCAAGTCTTCTTTCGGGTGATGTACGGCATCCGAGTACACGGTCATGTAGCGCATGATGTCGTGGATCAACTCGTAGTCGGGTCGTTCTCCGTCGCGTATATGCTCAATCTGCCGGCCAAGCAAGTCCAGCATGGCCGCCATATTGCGGTGGTCTTCACGAAGGTCGTCAAGAAGGTCTGCCAGTAATAGAGTCATTATTTGGGCCTCGATGCTGCCCAATCATCGTGCGCGCAGACAATGCCTGCGGTAATCCGTGATTTCCACTATCGCATTCAGAAGAACTTCTTCGCCAAACCGAGCGCGTCGTCGAGCCCAAATCCATCGCCGCCGCCCAGGAGATCGCCAAGCGGCCCGAGACCGTCTTTGCCCGCCGACGAGCCGAGTTCCTGTCCTGCAGATGTCTTCTTGCTCATCACGCCCATCGCCAGGCTCGCAAGCAGTGGCAAGGCCTGCTTGATAATTGCGGGATCGATGCCGGTTTCGCTGGCCGCGTGTGCCGCAACGTTGCGACTGACATCTTTGCTGCCAAAAAGGTGGCCCAGAATGTTGTTGCCGTCCTGACGGGTTGCGTCTTCGCGCAGCAACTCGGGACTGTCCAGGTAACGATCATGGCCGCCCGACTGAAGCGCGTTGCGCAGGCCGGCGAGACCGGAATCATCGGCGGTGTTTTTCTGCAAGCCGCCCAGAAATGCCGGGCCGAGCGCGCCGATCAATTTACTGGCGTCGGAAGAATCCAATCCAACCGCGCCGGCGAGCTCGCCAATACCGTTGTCGCCACCTGCACTCTTGAGTAAATCCAGAAAGTCCATTCCAATCCTCTATACGTTTGTGTGGGGCTATAATGTCAATGCCGCAATAACGCGACATCACAACATAGGCCTGCAACATGCGCAATCAGGGTTTTTACTGCTTAGTCTTATGCATATTTTTTGCCGGATGCTCAGTTAATCCGGTGACCGGCGATCGCGATCTCATGCTGGTTAGCGGTGAGCAGGAACTTGCCATGGGTCTGCAGCAATATGCGCCTATGCAACAGTCGCAGGGTGGGCCCTATGATGTTGACCCGGCGCTTACAGAGTACGTCGAGAATGTTGGCCAAAAGCTGGCCGCTGCCAGTGACGTCAAACTGCCCTATGAGTTCGTTGTACTGAACAATTCAGTGCCAAATGCGTGGGCGCTGCCCGGCGGTAAGATCGCAATCAATCGCGGCCTGTTGACCGAACTCAATTCCGAGGCGGAGCTTGCCGCCGTACTGGGCCATGAGGTTGTGCATGCGGCAGCGCGGCACAGTGCACAGCAGATGTCGCGTGGCATGATGACGCAGGGACTCGTTCTCGCAACGACAGTCGCAGCAAGCGACAGCGGCTATGGCGATCTGGCGGCCATGGGGGCGGGTCTTGCAGGACAACTAACGCTCTCAAGATACGGTCGCGATGCTGAACTTGAATCCGACAAATACGGCATGCGTTATATGTCGAAGGCCGGCTACGATCCGCAAGGTGCGGTGACCTTACAAGAGACGTTCGTAAGGCTGAGCGAGGGTCGCGAACAAGACTGGATGAGCGGCTTGTTTGCAAGCCATCCGCCATCAGAGGAACGCGTAACGGAAAACAGGCGCCGCGCCAGGAACCTGCCAGCCGGAGGTGAACTCGGTACCGAACGCTATGCGGCTGTGATGAAAAAGACGATGGCGGCCAAACCTGCCTACGAAGCCTATGACAAGGGTCGCAAGGCGCTTGGCGAAAAAAAGAACGACGAGGCATTGGCACTGGCGAACGAGGCGTTGACGTTGTTCCCTGAGGAAGCGCACTTCCATGCATTGCGCGGCGATGTGCGGCTTATCAGCAAGCAATACGACATGGCAGTCACGAACTATGACCGCGCCATCGACCGGCGCGACGGTTTCTTCTATTACTTTTTGCAGCGTGGCATCGCGAAACAGGAGCTTGGCAAAACGGATTCCGCGGTTGTCGATCTCGAGCGCAGCCTGGAACTGATGCCGACGGCTCCGGCGCATCTCACCCTGGGTGAGATCAAAGAACAGCGCGGGCAGATCGCCGAGGCGATCGAGCACTACAAGATCGTGGCCAAGAGTGGCAGTGGGGACGTCGCGAAAGCTGCCTACGAGGCATTGTTGCGACTTGAGCTGCCAACGAAGCCTGCGTCGTACATTTCCTCAGCTTGCGGCAGCGAGAACGGCGGTCAGATCGCCGTACAGGTGCGCAACGACACACCTGTGCCGGTGACAGGCGTGCAGGTGCAGTTTCAGTATGTTGACAGCTCGGGAACGCAGCGACAAAGGGTGCAAAGCTTTAGTGGCGAATTGGTGCCGGGCAAGATCGTAACTGCAGGCACCGGGTTGACGGCGTATCCATCAACCCGATGCGAAGCTGTCGTGATAGCAGCGAAGCCGCTGTAGGAGCGCCGCTCTTACATCTCGTCCAGCAGAGACTCCATCTCGTCCATAATCGCGTTCATCTTGGCGACGATAGCCAGGTAAGGCTCGGGCTTGGCGAGATCCACGCCTGCCTCGACGAGCAACAGGTACGGATAATTGGAGCCGCCCGCACGCAGCAGGTTCTTATAGTTCTCGACGCCGGCTTCACCGTCTTCGACGATCTTGGCGTACAAGGCCGTCCCCGCCGTTTTCGATGTGGCGTACTGGTACACGTACATATTGCGGTAGAAGTGCGGTACGAACATCCACTCATTGGTGTACAGATCGTCGATGACGACGACGCCTTCGTCGTGCCCGTGGTAGCGGCGCAAAATATCGCCATAGATTTCAGAAATGCGCTGTCCTGACAGCGCCTCACCGCGCTCTGCGGATTCATACAACGCCAGCTCGAACTCGGCGAACATCGTCTGGCGGAAGAACGTGCCACGCATGCCTTCCAGTGCGTGACCGAGGTAGAACAGTCTCTCGTCGACGGATTCTGCATTCTTCGTCATGTAGTCCTGCAGGATCAGCTCGAGAGATGTCGATGGAATTTCCGCAATGAAGGTTGCGTAACTGGCAGTTTCGAATGGTTGCTCCTCGCGTGCATACAGGGTGTGCATCGCATGGCCCCATTCATGTGCCAGCGTCGATAACCCAGCGTAATTGTCATTGTGGTTGAGCAGCAGGTAGGGATGCACGTCGTAAGCAAAACCGGCCATGTAGGCGCCTGAGCGTTTGCCTTGTTGCGGATAGACATGCATCCAGCGTTCGTTCATTGCTGCTTCTTGCCGCGAAACCCAGTCTTCCCCAAGAACACTCATGGCTTCCAGCGTGATCTTTTTGCTCGTCTCAATATCGAATTCCTTGTCGAGCGAGACCAGGGGCGGATAGATGTCGTAGTAGTGCATTTGTTCGATACCGAGCATGCGCGCACGCAGCCGGAAATAACGGTGTAGCGTTGGCAGCGCCTTGTTTACCTCTTCAACGAGCGTGTGATAGACGGCGGGCGGAATATTGTCCTGGTGCAATTCACGGTGCAGCACGCCGTCGTAGTTTCTCGCCTTGGCAAGGCCAACCTGCGTTTGCACGTGCGAATTCAATACCATGCCAACCGAGCTGCGGTACTCGAGCCACTTGTTCCAGAAGGTGTCGAACGCGAGTTTGCGATCGTCCCGGTTCTCGCTGCCACGAACCCTGCCATAGCCCTGCGAGTCGATACGCACTTCCTCACCGTCCGATGTTGTGATCGTTGGCCACGGTATGTCCGAGTTAGCGATCAGGCTGTAGGTACTTGAGGGCCCACCAAATGACTGCGACAGGTAGGAAAGCGCCTGTTCGGCCTCCTGACCGAGCGTGTGCGGTGCGTTTCGGAGGCTGTTATCCAACTGGAAGGCAAACGATTCGAGCCGTTCGTCTTCCTTGATATAGGATTCGACAACCTCTCGGCCGACTTCGACGAGTTCGGGTGCCATCCAGGCCGTCGCTTCGTTGAATTGTGCGAACATGATTCGCGCGAGCTGCAGCCTTTCCTGGGTTTCGCTGACGCGCAGGTCCTCATCACCATTTAGCGATGCGTAGACATATACACGGCCGCCCTTGCGCAACGTGTCCGTTACGTGGCGATAGGCCTCGTACAGAGATTCGGCGCTGTCGCCAAGGGTGCCGCGGCGCGCTTCAATATCTGCAAACTCGGCCAGCACTTCTTCGCGGGCCTGGTTCCAGGCCTCAACAGTCGGATATAACTCAGTCAGGTCCCAGGTGTATTTTGGGTCAACCTCAGGCTCTTCCTGTGCAATCAACAGGGTCGGAGATGCGACCAGCAGCGCGGCCGCGATAGTGATGATTTTGCGCATTTCGGGATCTCCCAGGATTCGCATTTCGGGATTAGACAGGCGATTTTAATATTGTTCCTATCACTTGCGATGTACGTGTCAACCGTTAGATGCATGAAGCGTTAGAATAGGTTGCAAGCTCGCAGACTGGCACGCCATGAACAGAAACGTCCTCGCCATTGCTTTAGGCCTTCTCGCGGCCCTCGCGGTGCTGGCAACTGTGCTGTTCGTGCGGGAACCGCAGGCGCCAGTCACCAGGATCGAGCCGACGGATTACTTCGACCAAAGTGCCGCGACCGAAGACCGGATTCGGGCTTTGGAGACGGCAGTTGCCGAGGAGCGCAATGCACGCCTTTTGCTGGAGGACGAGCTGCAGGCACTTTATGACGAGCTCGACCAGCTCCGTAGCGACTCTGATGAGCTGTCTGAAGAAGGTGTCGCGGAAATTCAGCTGCGCGAGGCAATGCGCGATCGCGTGGATCGCTTCCGTGCCGGTAATACGACGCAAGACAGAACAGACAGGTTGGTCAAAGCAGGCTTTGCACCCGATCGTGCCGAGTGGATCGTGCAACGCGAATCGGCGTTACAGATGGATTCGATGCAGGCCATGTTTGAGGCGCGCCAGTCCGGCGAACGGCCCGATCGAAGTCGATTGGATCCTGAGCGTGTACTGCGCAGTGAGCTCGGCGACTCTGAGTACGAGCAGTACCTGGAGGCCAACGGTCGTTCGACGTCTGTGGCTGTTGGCACTGTGCTGGAATCGTCGCCGGGACAACGCGCAGGACTCCAGGCTGGCGACGAGATAGTCGGCTACGATGGCCAGCGAGTCTTTTCCTACGGCGAACTCAGTGAACGTACCATGAGTGCCCTGCCGGGCCAGTCGGTGGTTGTGGATATTGTTCGCGACGGCGTCCCCATGCAGGTCGTCGTCGATGCCGGGCCCATAGGTATTTCGAACAGAAACATCCGCGGGCGTAGGTAACTCTCTGCAAAATCAGGCAGAATATCCCCTGCCATGCGAAGACTCCGATACTCGATACCGAATAGCTTCACCGCGCTGAGCCTTCTGCTCGGTCTTGGTTCGATCGTGACAACACAGATCGGCGATCTCGAGTTTGCGGCATGGCTCATCGTCTGGTGTGGGCTACTCGACACGATGGACGGGCTTGCCGCCCGTCTCTTGAAGGCGACCTCCGATTTTGGTGCCGAATTCGACTCGATGGCGGACCTCGTGTCGTTCGGCGTTGCACCAGGAGTGCTCGTTTTCAATGCGGGTTTGCAGTTAGGCGGCATCGAAGTCGAATCAGGGCAATTCTGGGTGCTGCTGCTGGCTTGTGGCGTATTTGTACTTGCCGGTGCCATGCGGCTTGCTCGTTTCAACGTAGGAACCGGCCAGCCGGGTAAAGGCTGGTTTACGGGCGTCCCGATCACGGCAGCCGGTGGTGGCCTGTTATCGTCAATGGTCCTGGTGTTGCTCTACCATCAGGACACGTCAAGTGTGCTGCCGCTGCATCTTTACCTGCCCATCATCATGTTCGTCCTGGCGATTCTGATGATTTCCCGTTTGCGCTTTCCGAAAGCGGTTGTTCGCGAGAGCATGCTTATCAATATATTCCAGTTCACGAATATTGCCGCGATCATCGTTTGCGGTGTTTTGCGGATATTCCCCGAGTACCTGTTCAGCATCGGGGTTTTCCTGCTCATTGCCGGCATTATCGCCGGGCGAATTACTCGAGACCAATAAGGTCAAAAAAATCTCATGAATTCGATCGTCGTTGTGCTCATCGTATATCTCGGCTTGCTCGCGGCGTTCGCTGCCTGGAGTCGCCGCGAAACCGGGACGCTAAGTGGCTTCTACCTCGCCGGCAAAAAGCTGCCCTTCTGGGTGGTTGCATTCAGCACCAATGCAACCGGTGAGAGTGGCTGGCTGTTACTCGGTCTGACCGGCATGGGATACGCGGTCGGCGCGCAGGCCTACTGGGTCGTCGTCGGAGAGATTGTCGGCATCGCGCTGTCGTGGGGGTTGATATCCCGGCGTCTGAAGCGGCTTAGCGATGACCACGATTCGATCACGGTGCCGGACGTGCTTGCCTCCAAATTTGAGGACAAGGGACATCTGATTCGCGCCATCGCCGTGGTCATTATCCTGGCGATGGTCACGACCTATATGACGGCGCAGATGGTCGCCTCAGGTAAGGCACTCAGCACCTTCATGGGCATGGACTACGCGACAGGTGTTGTGGTCGGCGGTGCCATCATCATCGCTTACACGTTTATCGGTGGCTACAAGGCGGTGTCCTACACCGACGTTCTACAGGGTGTTCTGATGCTTGTTGGCCTGATCATCGTGCCTGTCGCCGCGATTTATGCGGGTGGTGGCTGGAGCAGCATCTCGTCAAATCTCACTGCCCAGGATCCCAATTTCACCAACATGTTTGCGTTGACCGACAGTGGTGGCATCAAGGGTTGGGTTGCTGTAGTCAGCTTCGTGGCGATTGGGCTGCCCTTCCTTGGCGTACCGCAGTTGCTGGTGCGTTACATGTCAGCGCGTGACGACAATGAGCTCAAGAAAGCACGCATAGTGTCTGTGCTCGTCCTGCTCGTTTTTACATTCGGAGCGGTAACAGCCGGTATCGCCGGTCGTGCATTATTCCCGGGTCTCGAAGACCAGGAAACCATTTTTCCGACGATCGCCAATCAACTGTTTCCACCGGTGATCGCCGGCGTACTGATGGTTATTGTCCTGTCAGCCATCATGTCGACAGCCGACTCACTGTTGTTGCTGGCTTCCTCTGCAGTGGTGCGAGATACGATGCAGAAGATCCTGGGCAGTACGAAAAGCGATCATCAGCTGGCCGGGTACGGAAAAATCGTGACCATCCTGATCGGCATACTGGCCATCGCACTTGCCATTCCTGAGGCGAAGTTCATTTTCTGGTTTGTGTTATTTGCCTGGTCTGGGCTGGGTGCGGCGTTCGGGCCTGTTGTCATTTGCCTGCTCTACTACAAAAAGACAACGCGCGAAGGCGTTATTGCCGGCATGCTCGGCGGTTTCCTGACCAGCGTCGTATGGGTGCTGTTGTTCAAGGAACAGACCTATGATCTTTATGAGGCCGTTCCAGGGTTTATTGTAGGCATGGTATTGACGTACTTCGTCAGCGCGATGACCTTCAAACCAGCCGCCCAGGAGATCGGTGGCTGACAAGCTCAAAATATCGCGGCGCGACTTCCTCAACGGCGTTGCGCTAAGTCTTGCGGCCGGCACGTCATTGTCACCGCTTGAAGCGCTGGCGCAGGCGAACGGCGCTTCTGCATATTACCCACCCTTACTGACCGGCCTGCGTGGCAGCCATGCGGGTTCGTTCGAGATTGCACACGCCGTGGCAATGGCGGGCGCAAAGTTTGCTTCCCCGGATGAGCAAACGGATGCGACCTACGACCTCGTTGTCGTCGGTGGTGGCATTTCCGGCCTCGCTGCAGCGTACATCTACCTGCAGCAGGCGGGTACCGATAAGAAAGTCCTCGTTATCGATAATCACGATGACTTTGGTGGGCATGCAAAGCGCAACGAATTCGACGTAGACGGTCAGGAATTGATTGCATATGGCGGCAGCCAGTCGCTGGAGTCGCCGGGTCAATATTCGAAGCAGTCGGCGCAGCTGCTCAGAGACGTCGGAATCGAAGTCGATCGTTTCTACGACTACTTTGATCGTGATTACTTTCAGCGCAAGGGTCTCGGACCTGCGATTTACTTCAGTCGTGAGGAGTACGGGAAGGACCTGACGCTGCCAAACGTGATGGGCGATTTTAGCGGTGAATTCGATTCGACCGACCTGGAAAAAGTGATCGAAACGTACCCGATTTCGGAAGCGTCGAAAGTGTCTCTCGCGGCGTTGATGCAAAGCGAGGAAGACTACCTCGCGGGCATGGGCAATAGCGATAAGATCGAGTTGCTTCGCAGCATCAGCTACACGGACTTTCTCCGCAACCACATCGGCGTAACCGAAGAGGTGGTTACGATAGTTCGCGATAGAGTTAACGGCTACTGGGGCTTCGGTCTGGATGCGCTGTCGGCGCTTGAGGGCTGGCGTATGGAGCAGCCGGGTACCCGGGGGCTCGATGTAAAACTCGACCAGGACAGTCTCTGGTCGAGTGAAGAACCCTATATTTTTCACTTCCCTGACGGCAATGCCGGTATTGCACGGGCGTTGGTCAGAGCGATGATTCCCGACGCCTTGCCCGGGACATCGATGCCCGAACTTGCTCTTGGCAGGGTAGATTACTCGCGCCTGGACCGCGCATCGAACGGCGTGAAAGTGCGCCTCAATTCGACAGCTGTTGATGTGCGCCATACTCCGAATCAGGCACATGTTGACGTGACTTACATACGCGACGGCAAACCCGAGCGGGTTCGCGGCAGGCATGCTGTCATGGCTTGCAACAACGCGATCATTCCACACATCGTTGCGGAGGTTTCGGCCGACCAACGTGAGGCCATCGAGTACGCGCAAAAAACGCCACTTGTGTATATCAGCGTGGCCATTCGTAACTGGCGCGCCATGGCGGAACTCGGTTGCAACAACATCTACATCCCGAAACCATCGCTGATGTACGCCGTGGGGCTCGATTTTCCAGTGAGCATTGGGGACTACACATTTACGTCCGGGCCGGATCAACCGGCCGTATTGCATGGCACCTTCCTGCCGACGACACCGGACCAGGGACTGACGCAGAAGGAGCAATGTCGCCTCGGCCAGAAGCGTATCTTCGAGATGAGCTTTGATGATTACGAGTCGCGAATAATCCGCCAGCTCGAGGGCGCATTGGGTGGGGCGGGCTTTGATGTCGAGCGTGATATTGCGGCTCTGACCGTGAATCGCTGGCCGCATGGCTACGCCTATGAGTACAACGATCTTTTCGAACCGCCCGATTTTAGCCCCGAGAACGGTCCGCATATCGCCGGCAGGGCACAAATCGGGCGAATTTCGGTCGCAAACGCTGACTCCAGTGCTTATGCCTATGTTGATGGCGCGATCGATGCCGCTTACCGGGCGGTCCGGGAACAATCGTAGGGCGGGGTCAGAGCCCTTGGGCTCTGACCCCGTGTAACCTTTTCTGTGGTCCGGGACTACAAACAGGTAGGACAAATACAATCTGAGGTCACGCTAATGCGTATTTTTCGTTATCTGGTCATTTTCTTCCTGTTTGCAGCGCCGGCAGCCGCGCTCTCGGCGCTGGGCATGGGAGACCTTCCGGACACGTCGAAGTGGTATTTCCATGCAGATTTCAAAGAGATGCGCTCGACCGAAGCCGGGCAGCAACTGTATGGCTGGCTGCAAAAAGAGGTTTTTGAGGATGTGCGCGAGGATGCAGGTATCGATCTCGACAAGGAAGCTGACTACCTGACGGCGTTTGCAACCGAGGATGATGGTCTCGTGGTCATCATCGAGGGGAGTATCAGCCAGGACACCGAAGACAAAGTTATGGCGATGGGTGCGGCAAACGGCTCCCTCGACAAGTTTGGTTCGGGAAACAAGACCTTCTTCCACATTAAGGACGACGATATCGACATCGACGATGGCAACATCGACATTGATATGGACTCCTTCGACAACGGCGCATTTTTCAGCTTTGCCATCAAGAATAAATTGCTGGTCACGTCGACGCAGGATCACATGGAGGAGCTGCTGGCAAATAAGGGCAAGGTGGCGGGCGTCCGCGGCGAGAAGGGTCAGCTGTTTGTTCTCAGCGCAGAGCGCAACCTGATGCAGGCCGGTGCACGCACCAACAACTTCGACGATGACGGCGATTGGGATTCCAATATCCTGCGAAATACCGAACAGGCAGCCCTGCTTATCGCGGAGCAGGCCGGCAAGATAGCCATCGAGGCACAACTCGTGACAACCGAAGCGGAGATGGCTGAGTCGCTCGCGAGCATCGTGCGTGGGTTGATCAGCTTGCAGGTGTTCAATGACGACATGGACCCGGACGTTGCCGGTTTCCTGCAGGCAACAAATGTAAATGTCGACGGCAACAAGCTGACGATCAGCGTTGCACTGGACCCGAAGGTGGTCGTCGCAGCGATCGAATGATGTGAGTAACGAAGCGGCACTGATCGAAGCAGCCAGGAATGGATCGGCCACAGCCTTTACCGATCTCGTGGCTACCTATCGCGACGGGCTGCTGCGCTTCCTGTTGACGCGCTCATCGAGTTTCGCCGATGCCGAAGATGCGCTGCAGGATACGCTGATCAATGCCTACCGCTACCTGCATAGCTACGATGCGCGCTGGCGCTTCAGTACCTGGCTGTACAGGATTGCCATTAACAATGCGGCCAAGCTCAAATCAATTGATACGGTTGAGTTGGGCGACCTCAGTGACGAAGGGAACGATCCACTGCGGCAGTGTATCGCCGCCTCAGAGCGGGAGAACCTTTGGCTGTTGGCGCGCCGCAGCCTGACTGAGGAGGTTTACGCCGCGATGTGGCTGCGGTATGTCGAGGACATGTCGATCAAGGACATATCGGCCGTCCTTGAAAAATCCGTTTCCTGGACCAAGGTAAACCTGATGAGAGGGCGTAAGACCCTCGATGCAGAATTTAATAAAGTCGCTACTGACGAAAAGAGTAAGGCCTATGGATAAGCTCGCCAAACAACTGCGCGATGATGCACACAGGATCGAATGTTCTGTCTCCGAGGAGCTCGATGAGCGCATTCGGGCGTCACTCGAAGGCATTCAGCCCGAGCCGGTTCAGCGCCCCCGGCGCGAATCGAAGTCATTCACTTTTTGGTGGGCGAGCAGCCTGACCGGTGTAGCTGCAGCGATCGCCATGATTGCGTTCATCAACCTGCAGGCGCCGGGATCCGTGCCGGTTCAGACTGAGTCTAATCCGCAGCCGCTTGTCATCCCGACCGTTCGCTGGCACACGGAGACGGCCGTGCTGACCAGTCCTCTCGAACAGGAGTTCGAAGACTTACAGGCTGATCTGAAAAAAGCAGAGGAGGCTGTCAAGCAAGACATTGATCGCCTGTTTTAGTATCCTTCGGTTTATACGTATAAAAAGGCTGGCGGCGGGGGCAATACCGCCAGCATAAAAAATCCGCGTTGAACAACCAAAGGATGCATTAAGTATGCCTTTAGCTGTAGTTCTGATTCTGCTTGTTGTCGGCTCCCTCGTTTTTCACGTTCTCAGTCCCTGGACTTTCACCCCGTTGGCTTCCAACTGGGGAATGATCGATTTCACAATCGATATTACATTCTGGGTGACGGGTGCCGTGTTCGTGGCGGTCAACCTTTTCATGGCGTATTGCGTCATCAAGTTCCGCCACAAAAAAGATGGTCGGGCTACGTATGAGCCGGAGAACAAAAAGCTCGAAGTCTGGCTGACCGTGCTGACCTCGGTAGGTGTTGCGGCAATGCTGACGCCGGGACTTTTCGTCTGGGCCAAGTTCGTTGACGTTCCCGAAGAGGCTCACGTGGTTGAGGCCGTGGGCCAGCAATGGCACTGGACCTACCGTTATCCTGGCGAGGATGGCAAATTCGGTGAGGTTGATGCCGAGCGCATCAGTGCCGACAACCCTTTCGGTATGGACCCGGATGACCCGAACGGTCAGGACGATGTCCTGGTTTACCATCCTGAAGCACACATTCCGGTGGACCAGCCCGTCAAGTGGTTGCTGCGCTCGAAAGACGTGCTGCACAATTTCACCGTCACCGAATTTCGCGTCAAGATGGACCTGGTGCCGGGAATGCAGACCTTCCTGTGGCTAACGCCAACTCGCACGGGTCGCTTCGAAGTGCTGTGTGAAGAGCTCTGCGGAATCGCACATTTTGCGATGCGCGGCGCCGTCATTGTCGACGAACAGGACGATTTCGATGCATGGCTTGACGCGCAACCAACGTTTGCCGAAATCAACGCGATACCGGCAGGTAATGCTGCCGTCGGTGCTGCTCAGTACGCCGTATGTGCAGCCTGCCACGGTCAACAAGGCGAGGGTCTTGCTGCCCTCAACGCCCCGAAGATCGCCGGGCAGAGTGCCTGGTATCTCGCAACGCAGCTCAAAAATTACAAGGCCGGTGCGCGAGGCGCACATCAGGACGATACCTACGGCAAACAAATGGCGCCGATGGCTGCGACACTCGTTAACGATGCCGCAATCGCCAACGTTACAGCTCATATACTAACCCTGCCTGATGAACCTGCGCCCGCGACAATCGAGGGCGATGTGGAAAATGGCGGGCGCGCCTACCGGGTCTGTGCTTATTGCCACGCGGGCGATGGCAGCGGCATCCAGGCGCTCAACGCACCACGTCTCGCCGGTATGAGTGATTGGTACCTGGCGCGTCAGTTACAGAATTTCAGAGACGGAGTTCGTGGAGCGCACTCTTCGGATTTCTACGGATTTCAGATGGGATTGATGGCCACTACCTTGCACGACGAACAGGCCATCAAAGACATCATCGCTTACATCAACACGCTCTAAATAGGATAGCCGCATGGGATACGTTGCAATCGCCGATCGCGATCATGAAGTCGAACATCACGATCCGCAGACGTTCATAAGCAAGTATGTCTGGAGCCAGGACCACAAGGTCATCGCGATCCAGTATGGCTGTACGGCCGTCTTTGTTGGCATTGTCGCACTCATTCTGTCGGCCATGATGCGGCTGCAGCTGGGTTTTCCGGAAACTTTCTCGTTCATTAATCCCGAGAACTATTACCAGTTCGTGACGATGCACGGCATGATCATGGTGATCTACCTGTTAACGGCGCTGTTCCTGGGCGGTTTCGGCAACTACCTGATTCCGTTGATGGTTGGTTCGCGAGACATGGTGTTCCCGTACCTGAACATGCTCAGCTACTGGGTTTACCTGGTGTCGGTCATTATTCTGTTGATCAGTTTCTTCGTGCCGGGTGGCTCAACCGGTGCGGGCTGGACTTTGTATCCACCGCAGGCCATATCGCAGGGCACGCCAGGTGTCGATTGGGGCATCCTGCTTATGCTCGCTTCCCTGGGCGTTTTCATTATCGCGTTTACGATGGGCGGCCTGAACTACGTTACAACGGTCTTGCAGGCGCGTTGCCGTGGCATGACGCTGATGCGCATGCCGCTGTCGGTCTGGGGCATCTTCATAGCAACGATTCTCGGACTGCTTGCATTCCCGGCACTTCTCGTCAGCGCAATCATGATGCTGTTCGACAAGACGCTCGCGACGAGTTTCTTCATGCCGGCGATCAGTTCGATGGGTGTCGATCCGGGGCACACAGGCGGCAGCCCGATCCTGTTCCAGCACCTGTTCTGGTTCTTCGGTCATCCCGAGGTCTACATCGTGGCGTTGCCCGCGTTCGGTATCGTCTCCGATCTTCTAAGCACGCATGCACGCAAGAACATTTTTGGTTACCGCATGATGGTCTGGGCCATTATCGCAATTGGCGGCCTGAGCTTTATCGTCTGGGCACACCACATGTATGTCAGTGGCATGAACCCGTATTTCGGTTTCTTCTTTGCAACGACGACGCTGATCATTGCGGTGCCAACAGCGCTCAAGGTCTACAATTGGGTGCTGACGCTCTGGGAGGGAAATATCCACCTCAGGGTCCCGATGCTGTTTGCGATCGGTTTTATCTTCACGTTTATTCATGGCGGCCTCACCGGCCTGTTCCTGGGTAACGTGACGATCGATTTACCGCTGTCTGATACCTACTTCGTCGTTGCACATTTTCACATGGTGATGGGCGTATCGCCGGTACTTGTCGTATTTGGCGCCATTTACCACTGGTGGCCGAAGATCACCGGCAGGATGTACAACGAAACACTTGGCAAGTGGCATTTCTGGATGACATTCCTTGGAACGTACTCCATCTATCTGCCAATGCACTACCTTGGTTTCCAGGGTGTGCCCCGACGCTACTTCGCAATGGGCAATACGGACTTCATGCCGGCGTCGGCCCAGGACCTCAACGCCTTCATTACGATGGCGGCGCTGTTCGTCGCGTTCACGCAGATCCTGTTCTTTGCGAACGTGATCTGGAGTTTGCGCAAAGGGCCTAAAGCCGACCCGAACCCATGGGATGCGACAACGCTCGAATGGCAGACGCCGGACACTCCGCCGAAGCATGGCAACTGGGGGCATGATCTGCCTGAGTGCCATCGCTGGGCTTACGACTACAGCGTGCCGGGATACAAGGATGACTTTATTCCGCAGAACGTTCCGGCATCCGACGAGGCGCCGGCGGACCGCCAACATGGCGTAGAGGAACACTAGGAAAGCACGATGGAAATAGGGCTCATCGTACTGGCGACCATGCTCGCCGCGCTGCTCGGATGGCTGCTCAAGCAGTCATTCAGTACGACACCATGGGTAGCAGGAGTAACAGCGGAGGCCGATCACCAGGCACCGTTTAACGCACGACCAAAGTTGGTTGCGCTGACGACTTTTCTTGCCGTCGCTACGTCGTTTTTTGCTCTGATCCTTAGTGCGTACTCGTTACGCATGGAACTCGGTGACTGGGTTCCGATGACAGAGCCATCGGTGCTGTGGATCAACACCGGGGTTCTGGTGCTGGCGAGTGTCGTATTTCAGTGGACCCGCAACCATGCCTTGAGTGGCAATGTTGCCCGCATCAAGCCGGGCCTTTTGCTGGCCGGTGTGCTGACGACGGCGTTCCTTGCGGGTCAATGGCTTGCCTGGCAGGAACTCAACGCCAGCGGTCAGTACATTACCGTAAACCCGGCGAACGCGTTTTTCTTCCTGCTCACGGGCGCACACGGTCTGCATATTCTCGGTGGCATGTATGTCTGGGGACGCGCAACGGTCAGGGCGTTTGGTGGCCAGGAAATGGACGCCGTCAAACACAGTGTCGAGCTCTGCACTATTTACTGGCATTTCCTGTTGCTGGTGTGGCTCGTTTTGTTCGGGTTGATGTTATCAACCTAGGCCTTGTTCACTTTTCTTGGGGTTATCTATGTCAGAAGCGGTAGCGGAACCAACAGGCGGATCAGGCTTTGTAGAGGACTGGTCGCGGGATAAGCAGGTCTTCGGCGTGCCCTGGGGCAAGGCGATGATGTGGATCTTCCTGCTGAGTGACACGTTCATCTTCAGCTGCTTCCTCGTCGGCTACATGATGGTGCGCATTTCGACGACCGACCCCTGGCCGAACCCGAGCGAAGTGTTCGGGCTGACCGTGTTCGGGCAAAGTGTGCCGCTGTTGCTCATTGCCATTATGACGTTTGTCCTGATTACCTCCTCGGGCACGATGGCGCTTGCGGTCAACATGGGTTATCGCAAAAATCGTAAGGCGACATTCTGGCTTATGGTCGCGACCGCGGTACTTGGAGCGACGTTCGTCGGCATGCAGGCGTTCGAGTGGACCAAGCTGATCTCGGAAGGCGTCAGACCGTGGGGGAACCCCTTCGGTGCAGCGCAGTTCGGCTCGAGCTTTTTCATGATCACGGGTTTCCATGGCATGCACGTGTCGGCAGGTGTCATCTACCTGCTGGTCATCGCCAACCGTGTGCGAAACGGCTACTACGAGAGACGTGGTGGCAACTACGAAATCGTTGAGATCACGGGCCTGTACTGGCACTTCGTCGATCTCGTCTGGGTATTCATCTTTGCATTTTTCTATCTCTGGTAGGAGGCGCCCATATGGCAGCTGAAGGACAACAACATCCGCTGAAGATCTACTACATCATGTGGATCGCTCTGTTCGTGTTGAGTGGCTTTTCCTACGCAACCGATTTCATGGACCGTGGCCTGTTGCGCCATTTACTGATCATCCTGTTCATGTTCCTGAAAGCCGGCGGCATCGTCTGGATATTCATGCACATGGGATGGGAGCGGATGGCATTGAAGGTCGCGATACTGGGTCCACCCGTCGCGATCATGGTGCTGATCTGGCTGATGTCCTACGAAGGCTTTTACATCGAGGACACGCGCACTGAATACTATGGTGAAAGCACGTTCGAACCGGAGCCTGTGCATCATTAGTACGCGAAACTGGTAAAGTCGAAGGGCTCGATATTTAGGATATCGGGCCCTTTTTAATTGTGGGAAGGTAGTGATGCAGTCACTGATAAGCCTGGCAGGAGTTCTGGCGATGCTAGCCCTCGCTTACCTGTTCTCGTCAAATCGCAGGCTGATCAATCGGCGTACGGTTGTTATCGCTGTGGCCCTTCAGGCCAGCATTGCCGCGCTCGTTTTCTACGTGCCGCAAGGGAGTGCCGTACTCGACACGATCGTAACCGGCGTTCAGTACGTCATCAATTATGCGAACGATGGAATCGTCTTTTTGTTTGGCGACAAGATGAAAGAGAGTCTCGGCTTCACGGTTGCCTTCAACGTCTTGCCGGTCATCGTGTTCATCGGCGCGATCATGGCGGTGCTGTACTACCTCGGTGTCATGCAGAAGGTCGTCGGTACTGCAGGCGGCTGGTTGCATAAATTGCTCGGGACGAGCCAGCCCGAATCAATCTCCGCAGTTTCAAATATCTTCGTCGGCCATACCGATGCACCGTTGGTCGTTCGGCCCTACCTCAAAGACATGACGCAGTCCGAGCTGTTCGCGGTAATGGTCGGAGGCTGTGCGACGATCGCCGGCGCCGTAATGATGGGTTACGCGGCCATGGGCATAGACCTCAAGTACCTGGTTACGGCGAGCTTTATGGCAGCGCCTGGTGGCCTGCTGATGGCCAAGATCATGATGCCCGAAACGGAAACACGACAAGTCGAGTTCGACCCAAATCACACGGGCGACGTCGAGCAACCCGTCAATATATTCGAGGCCATTGGCAACGGTGCCACGACCGGCATGCAGGTCGCGTTCAGTGTCGGAGCGATGTTGGTGGCCTTTGTTGCACTGGTGGCGCTGGTGAACGGCGTGCTAACAGGTGTCGGCAACTGGTTTGGCATTGATGGCCTCACCCTGCAGTGGCTACTGGGCAAGCTGTTTTTTCCGATTGCGCTCGTCTTGGGCGTGCCCTGGGCCGAGGCGGCCCAGGCCGGCAGCCTGATTGGCCAGAAACTCGTCATCAATGAGTTTTATGCCTATGTTTCTTTCATGGGCGTCAAGGAGACCCTGTCTGCGCACACGCAGCTCGTCGTCACATTCGCGCTGTGCGGATTCGCAAACCTGTCGTCGATCGCGATATTGCTGGGTGGGCTCGGCGCGGTCGTCCCCGAGCGTCGCCACGATATTGCGAGACTTGGTCTAAAGGCAGTGATTGGCGGTACACTCGTCAACCTTATGAATGCCTCGCTTGCCGGGTTGTTTTTCTCCCTGCAGGCCCTTTAGGAAGGAACCATGGGCAGAGCCATCATTCTCGTACTGGATTCATTCGGCATTGGTGCTACGGCAGATGCCGACCGTTTTGGTGATGTGGGATCCGACACGTTCGGGCATATCGCGCGCGATCGACTGGCGTCAGGCAAACCGTTGAGCCTGCCGAATCTCGCCCGACTCGGGCTTTACCACGCGGGGCGCGACAGCACGGGTGAATTTGCTGCCGGCGCGATTACTGATACGGACATCGTCGGTGCCTACGGTTACGCCGAAGAACTCTCCAGCGGCAAGGACACACCAAGCGGGCACTGGGAGATTGCGGGTCTTCCGGTGTTGTTCGACTGGGGCTACTTTAATGAGCGCGAGAACACATTCCCGCAGGAATTACTCGACAAGCTCGTGGAGCGTGCGGGGCTGCCGGGCTACCTCGGCAATTGCCACGCCTCTGGCACGACTATCATCGCGAACCTGGGGGACGAGCACGTTAGAACAGGCAAGCCGATTTTTTACACTTCTGCAGATAGTGTTTTCCAGATTGCCTGCCACGAAGAGGCGTTTGGTCTTGATCGCCTTTACGAGCTTTGCGAGATCGCCCGTGAGCTCGTCGACGAGTACAACATCGGCCGGGTCATTGCGAGACCGTTCATCGGTGACGGCCCGGATACTTACGCGCGCACCGGTAACCGCCGCGACCTGACAACACCACCGCACGCAGATACCGTGCTCGACAAACTGGTTGCCGCCGGTGGAGATGTTATCAGCATCGGAAAAATCGCTGATATCTATGCACACCAGGGCATCACCAAAAAAGTTAAAGCCTCCGGCAATGCTGCGTTGTTCGACGCGACGCTTGAAGCATTACGCGATACAGGCGATCGCTCGATCGTGTTTACCAACTTCGTCGACTTCGACATGCTCTACGGACATCGGCGAGACGTTGAAGGTTACGCGGCGGCGCTGGAGTATTTTGACCAGCGCCTGCCCGAATTGCTCGAATCGATGAAGGACGACGACGTTGTGTTCCTCTGTGCCGATCACGGTTGTGACCCAACCTGGGAAGGCAGCGATCACACGCGCGAACACATTCCGGTGCTGGCATATGGTCACGGCGTTACACCGGGTGCTATCGGAAAGCGGAGCACGTTCGCTGATATCGGGCAAAGCATTGCATCGTTCTTCAGTCTCGCACCGATGGACTACGGCACGAGCTTCCTGAATAAGTAGCCTCTTCGGCGAGATGAAGCGACGCAGAGCAGGCTCGTCGGCGACGACGACTTTGAGTGCGACTAGTCCTCGACTGGTAGCTGAGCGTCCGCACCGCTGGCGACACGCACGGCTATCCATGCGCTGGCCGCAATGGCCGCGAGGGAAACGGCCGAAAACCAGACCGGGTGCGGAATCACGATCAGGTTGGCAATAGTGCCGGCCAGCACCAGGCCACCGACAACGGCGGCAAATGCCAACGGATTTGCTGTGCCGATCTTGCAGGCCAGGACTGTTCCTGCAAATGTGGCAACCACCCACGCGATCATTGGGAACAGAAGTGCCAGGAACGGCAAAGTAGCGATGTAGGGACGCATTGCGTCGGGATCGCTGAAGTCGATGTCAGGTGGTGGCGGGTAGATGATGTGGCCGAGTTTTTCGATCAGCATGATCAAAACGAAGGCCGTAACAATGCCGGTAATTGCCGCTGCGACGTTTCGGACCATTACTGATTCCTCTCCTGCAGCGCACGCTTGATCCTGGCGCCGACCTCGGTCGCCTCAGCGGCAACGCGTTCAGTATCTATGGTCAGCATTTCGTGCTCGCGCATTAAAACCTGACCGTCCACAACGACAGATGCTACATCCTGCTCATCATTGACGTATACAAGATGCGATATCACATCGTAGGTCGGCACGTGGTGCACATCCTCGAACGCGACCTGGATAAGGTCGGCGCGCTTGCCGACCTCGAGTGAACCAATCTTGTCACCGAGCCCTATCGCCGTCGCGCCGCCGCTCGTTGCCATTCGCAACACTGTTTCGGCTGGTAGCACCTCGGGGTTCATCTGTTCCACCTTTTGCAGGAGTGTCGCGAGCCGCATTTCTTCCCACATATCGAGATCGTTATTGCTCGCGGCACCGTCTGTGCCGAGACCAATGCGCACGCCGGCCTTGAGCATGTCGGTGATGGGCGCGATACCGGAAGCAATTTTCATATTAGACGTGGGGTTGTGTATGACGCCGACTTTACGCTGGACGAGTATCGGAATCTCGGCCTCAGTCGGCCAGACGACATGTGCGGCGATTGTTGGGCCTTCGAAAAAGCCGATTGACTCGAAGAACTCGATGCTTGTCTTGCCGAATGTGTCTTGTGAGTATTGAAACTCGTACGGCGACTCAGCCAGGTGGATACTGATTGGAACGCCGTATTTCACGGCTGCCGCGCGAGTCGCCTGCAGCTGTTCTGCATTGAGCGTGTAGTTCGCGTGTGGGCCGAAGATTGGCGTGATGCGACTGTTCTTCCCTTGCCAGCGTTCGATGAAGCTGCTGCCCTTCTCAATCGAGTCAACGGCGCTTTCCGCATCAGGGCTGCGCTGGTCGATGACAGTCGCGGAAATCAATGCGCGCATGCCGCAGCTGTCGACAACCTCAGCGATGACGTCGGGGTAGTAATACATATCTACAAACGTCGTCGTACCGCCACGAATCATTTCCCAGCACGCAAGCTCGGTGCCGATGCGTACGAACTCTGCATCGACGAACTCGACTTCGGCCGGGAAGATGTAGTTGTTGAGCCAGTCCATGAGCGCGAGATCATCGGCGACGCCGCGCAGCAAGGTCATTGCGGCATGCGAGTGACCGTTAACGAGCCCGGGCATGACGATACGGTTGCCGCCGTCCAGTGTTTGTTCGGCGTCATACGCCGCACCGATCTCGTCGGCCGGACCGACCGCGAGAATGACGCCGTCATCGATCGCTACCGCGCCTTTCTCAATAACGGTCGCCGCAGCGTCCATGGTCACGACGTGATCGCCGAGGACAATCAGGTCAATGCGGTCGTCATCCGCCGCATCCGCGACTGGCGCAGCCTGTTCCGCTTCGCAGGCCATCAAGCCGGAAATTGCGAAAAGTGTTATAAAACAGCGTGTTATATTCGTCATACGAGCTCCTGAGTGGGGCAATTGTAGCATCGTGACGACGAGTGAAAGGCGTAAAAAAAAAGAGCCGGCCAAATAGCCGGCTCTTCGCCTACGGTGCTAGCCAGACTAGAAGCTCTTGGTGAAATGCACGCCGAACTCGCTCGCGTCATTGCTCAGGATGTGCAGGATGTAGTCATCAACATAGAGCGCAGCGTTGGTGTAACGCTCGTCGGTGATGTTCCTGCCATAAATTGCCGCTGACCAGCTGTCGTCAGGTGCAATGTAAGCAATGTTTGCGTTGAGGAGGCTGCGGTCTTCGATCTTCGTAAAGCGAGCAGGATCGTCTGTGGGTTCGCCCCACATTTCGTCGCGATAGGAGTAGTCGGCCCGAAGCCTGATGGTCGCGCCATTCGCCATCGGTACGCTGAACTCGGGGCTCAATGACCAGGTTAGCTCTGGCGTCAGTGGCGCTACACCCTGGGCACCGGATACGGGGTCGCGATCGACTTCGACATCGATGATGCCGAGCGTGGCATGCAAACTGAAGTTGTCGCCGAATAGCATCGTGCTTTCCCATTCGAAGCCCGTCGAGGTCTGGTCAACCACGATGGCGAACGTCGAGAAGCCGCCTGCGCTGGATTCGCTGACCTGGTAGGGAAGGTCGGAGTAGTCGGTCATGAAAACCGCTGCGCTCATTTGCAGCCAGTTGGTTGGTTGGCCCTTGATGCCGACTTCGTAATTCACGGCGGTAATGTTGTCCGTCGCCTGGAAGCAGTTCGGATCACCAAACAGGCAGAATGGACGTGCCGGGAACTGTCCGGACTGGTAGCCGCTCTGGACAGCACCGTAGACGCGCATGCCGTTACCCATGGTCCAGTTTGCGGACAGGTCCCAGCTCACTTCGTCGAAACTGGCTTTGCCAGTAACGTCTCCGATACAGCACTGTGTGAACGCGTCCTTGTCATCCTCGGTGTAGCGCGCACCCGCGGCAATACGCAGCGAATCCGAAACGTTGAAGCCGAAGTTGGCGAAGATCGCCTGGCTCGTGATTTCGCCTTCGGTCAGGAAGTCAGCAGCACCAAAGCCCGCGAAGTTGTAGCCGTTCTGGAAGTTAAAACCATCCTCCTCAAAGAAGAATAGCCCAGACACAAAATCCCAGCTGCCAAAGTCGCCGTTAACCTGGAACTCGACAGACGTCTGATCGGCTTCGCCAACCTCAGGATACGAGAAGATATCTGCCGGGAGGCTGTCATCATCGAGGCCCGCCTTGTATTCCGAGCTGCGAGTGCTGGCGATAACCTTGCCGGCGAGGTTGTCATTGAACGCCCAGTCAGCCGTTATCGATATGCCCGACGCACTGTTGCTTACACGCGTCTGGTTGGCCTGCAATGTGGCGTTGTCGTAAGGATCGTTGGGCAGGTCGTCGTTCGTAAAGCCGAAGTTCGTGAACAGTGAGAACGCACCGAATGGTGCTTCGTCGATCAGCGTCGTGTACGGGCGCAGCCCGCCTTTGCCTTCATTCGCGTCTGCAGAAATCTGCAGCGAGAAAGCATCACTTGGCGCGTAGCGATACGTCACACGGCCGAAGACCTCCTGCATCTCGCCAACCTCCACACCCGCGTTGGGCAGGTTGACGAAGTCGCCGATGCCGTCGCGGTGCTTGTAGCCGCCCGTGAACGACATCGCTGAGTTGTCAGAGATATTCCAATCGGCGTAGAAGTCGCCATTGAGGCGGCCGCGTGAACCAATTTCAAGACTCGCTTTGGCGCCCTCATTCTCTCCCGGTGTCTTTGTAATGATGTTGACCGCGCCGCCGATCGAGTTACGCCCGTACAACGTTCCCTGCGGGCCCCGCAGGACTTCGATGCGTTCGATATTCGACAGGCTCCAGTTCTGGCCCACCTGGCGGCCGAGATACACACCGTCGACCGACACTGACACACCCGGATCAACAGCAATGAGGTGATCCTGAATACCAATGCCGCGAATAAACACGTTGACCGACGATACATGACCGGCCGAAAACCCGGTGACATTCATATTCGGCACGAACTTCCCGACATCAAGAACGTCGGTAACGCCTTGCGCGGCAAGTTTGTCGCCGTCGAAAGCGCTCATTGAGAGCGCTACATCGTAGATACTCTCCTCGCGCTTGGTCGCCGTAACGGTGATTTCTTCGAAGACATTATTGTCACTCTCCTGGGCCGCGGACACTTGCGGCAGGGTGAGGGCGAGCATTACGGGCGCGCACAGATAGACGCGCAGGCTATTCTTCTTCATTCTTGATCCCCCAATGGCTTGAAATTAAACCCGAAACAGTTTCGATACATTTGTTTCGATGTTCTAGACTTAACTATAGTCAAGTGGCAGATATTTGCATGGGATTCTCATGAACAAATCTTTACCGACATTTGCGCGTCCGGAGGGCGGTGCATTGACCGCGGAAATGCTGGCGGCGTATGAGGACGCGGGCGTGATCATCCTGACCGATTTTGTGTCTGCCGATGCTTGCGCTGCACTGCGGCAACGCACGCTTGAGTTAATCGACGATTTCGATCCATCGACTGTGGACACCGTGTTCTCTACGCAGACAGACGAGCACCAGGCCGACGAGTATTTCATCGGATCCGGTGACAAAATTCGTTTTTTTCTTGAGGATGGCGCGGTTGACGACACGGGTCAGCTAAGAGCCGCGAAAGAAGATTGTCTGAACAAGATCGGACACGCAATGCACGATCTTGATCCGGTTTTCGATGCCTTCTCGCGCACGCCGGAGCTGGCAAATGCCGCACGCAGTATCGGCTTCAAGGACCCCGCAATTATCCAGTCGATGTACATTTTCAAGTCGCCACGAATCGGTGGTGAAGTCGTGTGTCATCAGGATTCGGCGTATATCTACACGGAACCGGAGTCCTGTGTTGGATTCTGGTTTGCGCTTGAGGATGCCACGATCGACAACGGCTGCATGCACTTCATCCCTGGCGGCCATGAGTCACCGCTTCGAAAACGAAATCACCGCTACGCCGACGGCAGCATCCTGGACGAAGTGCTCGATGAAACCCCGTTCCCGATGCATCTCCGGCAACCGGCCGAGGCGCCTGCAGGCTCACTTGTCATTTTCGATGGCAGGGCGCCGCACATGAGTGGTCCGAACCGGTCAGAGAAATCCAGGCACGCTTACACATTGCATGTCATCGATCGCAGCTGCCATTACCCGGCCGACAATTGGCTGCAACGAGGCGACGACCTTCCATTGCGCGGATTCGATAACTAGATTTCTGTTCGCGAAGCGCGCCATACGGGAAAGCCCGAATTGTGGTGATTTCTGGCTGGTGTTGGTATTCCCCCAGTACTTTCGCCTGACAGGAAAAACCCAATGAAACGTTTCAGTATTGTCTTTGCGGCAGCGCTCGCTGCTCTGTTGTTGGCTGTTCCGGCCAGTGCCCATGAAAGTGGCACATGGATCGCGCGTGCCGGAGTCGGCACGGTTCAGCCGGAATCCAAGAATCTTGATCTCGGCGCCGCCGGTTTTATCGAAGTGGATGATGGCACCAGCCTGACGCTGACCCTGACTTACATGTTCAGCCAGAACTGGGCGTTTGACGTGCTTGCTGCGTGGCCATTCAGTCATGACATCACGCTTGGCGGTTTGGAGGTCGCATCGACCGATCACCTCCCTCCGACTTTCTCGGTCCAGTACCACTTCATGCCGGATGCGAAATTTCAGCCGTATGTGGGCGCCGGTCTCAACTACACGACGTTCTTCAGTACAGACACGACGGGCCCGCTGGCCGGAACAAAACTCGACCTCGACGATTCCTTCGGGCTTGCGCTGCAGGTGGGAGCCGATATCGAAATCAACGAAAAATGGCTGGTTAATGTCGATTTCCGTTACATCGATATCGAAACCGACGCCAGGCTCGACGGCGCAAAGCTCGGTACGGTGGCTATTAACCCGTGGGTATACGCGCTCGCTGTAGGCTATCGTTTCTGAAGGTAGCGCCAAACTATCAGCTGCGGGTTTGCGCTTGACGGCGCAAAGTGGAGAATGACGCAATGTGCGCCATTCTCCACGGGGTCCCGTAACTGATGCTGTTTACCGATGTCATTCGCGCCAAGCGCGACGGCAGAAGACTGTCTGACGAGCAGATCCGGTTCTTTGTCGACGGCCTTGCCGACGAGTCGATCCCTGCTGAGCAGGTATCGTCGCTGGCCATGGCCATATTCCTCAATGGAATGACTTTCGATGAGGCGGCCACGCTGACGATTGGCATGTCCCGGTCGGGTACCGTGCTCGACTGGCGCGACATGGGTCTAGATGGCCCGGTTGTCGACAAGCATTCGACCGGCGGCGTCGGTGACAAGGTCAGCTTCCTGCTGGCGCCAATTGCGGCCGCGTGTGGATGTTATGTGCCGATGATCTCCGGTCGCGGCCTGGGTCACACCGGTGGTACGACTGACAAGGCTGAGGCAATCCCGGGCTATAACACGGCGCCGGATTTCGCGACATTCAAGCACGTCGTGAAGTCGGTGGGTTGCGCCATCATCGGCCAAACGGCTGACCTCGCTCCGGCAGACAGGCGTCTGTATGCGATACGCGATGTCACAGCGACAGTTGAATCGATACCTCT
>Ga0316190_10000445_pt1 | contig 28513 bp, 14 predicted proteins | sample Eddworburrow2_MG_FD_204929 | JGI IMG/M metagenome (GOLD analysis project Ga0316190, IMG submission 204929) | Coastal sediment microbial communities from Maine, United States - Eddy worm burrow 2 | ecosystem: Environmental > Aquatic > Marine > Coastal > Sediment | place: USA: Maine | collected... | reverse complement strand
GTCGGCTATTTCCGCTGAAGAAACCCTTTTAGGGGTTGCCAGAACAAAGGTTGCCGAAGCCCTCGCATCTGAACTTAAGCCTGCTTCTGGGCTTAAGAAGGCTGCTGGTAAAATAGTTCGCGGTGTTCCAGGCCTTGGCTCCGTCGTTGACTTCCTTGGCGGAGATGCAAAAAATACTGGTCTGTCCCAGGCCGACAAGTTCAATAGAGATAAAGACGCGTTTACCAAAGCAATAGGTGACTCAAGGGTTAAGTTAGCTAACGACCTCTCCGTCAATGTTGATTTCTTCGGTAAGGCATTAGCTGATAAACTTCGTAAGGGTGGGGAAGAGTTCGCCGAGGCATCTGACAACATTGCGCAGACGGTAAAACTGATAAAGGACGAGCTATCTAAGCTTCCCAACGACGCCGGAGATAGAATTTTCAGGAGGCTTTTACGTCCGGGGTCTAATACCCGCTCATTTATTGATACTGAGTCTCGTAGGCAGAGTGTGGGCGGACGCCGCATAAACCCCGAAGACGTGGCTAACCAAATCTTTCTTCAGACTAGAGGGACAATACGCGACGCCAAGGCTACCAGCTTAATCGGCCTTAACACTGACGAGACCACCGCTCGATTTAGGCAGGGAAAGGTTCCTGAGGAGGAGATAGGTCTTACACGAGATAATGTTGAGTCTCAGTTAAAAACATTGCAAGAGGGAGACATTGTTTTATTCCCTAACGCTACAGCCTTTTCCTCTCAGTCTGTTGTTGAGATTACAGAGACTGGTAGGAAGGTTCTCAGAAGCGTCCGCCGTGATATTAATGGGGAGCTTAAGTTAATCAATGATGACGCTCGCTCAATATTTGCCTCAGCAGCGAAGGAGGGAACAAAAGCATTTAAGATCTCTCCTGGAGATTTTGCTAGTGAGATCCAACGCGCCCTGTTGGAAGCCAGTAGGACAGTTACAGGTGCAGGCCGCGGCGGGATAGCGACCAAGGACTTTGACTTGGGTGCTAACTTTGGTTTTGATGTGTCTTCTCAGCAGCGAGTTTCTATTAACAATGAGCAACTTTTCTCAGACATTAGAGGAGCAGAAGAGGATCTTAAAAAGAGTCTTGCTGCGTTCGGTACCGACATTAAAAAGGGTACCGACAACGTTAGGGAAAAAATATCAACAGGTGCTCTCCTAGGTATCGGAAACCTGGCACAAGAGTTAGACAGACTTAAGACTATCCTTAAAGTAAACTCCGAGGTAGAAGAAGCTGCTCGCGCATTCGAGAAAGCCGCTAAAGACATCAGAGACAGCGGAATAAAGGAAGCCCTTAATTCCCAGTTCTCCGAATTTATAGGCGCTCGACGCGGAAGCGTTTCCAGAGACTTTGAGGCTCCTACAGCAGAGAGAGACCTGTCCGCTATTCAGGTAGTAGACAAGCTTGCCCCAGCAGCCGCACGGTCAACAAATCAGTTCGTTCGTATGCAGCGAGCTTTCCGTGTGTTTGAGGCTGACCTTGCAGTGAGGGAGGCTAACGTAGGAGAGTTCGTCCGCGACTTTGAGGCTGCTGGTTCTGCTGGGGGAATAAGAGATCCCCGAAGAATTTCCCAGTCTGCTGAAAATGCCGCACGCCGCGTACGTGACGGGGTTAGTAAAGCGGAGGCTCTTAGTAACGAGTTAAATTCCCAACAGTTAGGTGAGCAGGTCAGAACTAATGAACTTCTCCGGGTCATCGCCGACAAGAGCATTAAAGACCCTGCGTCCTTGGGAAGCGAATTAAGCCGCGCGGCTACCCTATTTTCTGAGGGAGGCTCAACGGGCCAGACAGCCATTATTAACCGAGTTAATTCTACACCCACCGCGGATTTGAATAAGTTCACTAAAGAGGACTTGTCAAATATAGTTGGGAAGATAGGCGCGGATAATATTCCTAAAGCAGCCGCCGCACTGGCTGACAAAAGAACACAGGAAGTTATTGGAGCGCTCAAGCAGCAGTTAGTAACGTTCGTTAAAGATACTGGGTCCAGCGCATCACTTAATGTTGGTAAGTTAGCATTTGATGCGGCGCGTGGAGCTGCAGGCTCTGCTCCTGTAGGAACAGCTCCTGTCACAGAATTAGATAAGAAGTTAGCGCAGGCTGTCGACAACGCAATTAAAAATTCTGGATTACGCCAGCAGGTAAAGGACCAGTCTGGTACTGCAGCTAAGATAGACAAGAAGGACATTCTTGCTATTATTTCTGTGGCAGCTAAAGAGTTAAGAGGGTTTGGTCAGAAGGAACTGTCTAAGGCTGCTTCTAATTTGGACAAAGCTATTGAGGACGAAGACCCTGATTTAATTAGGAGTGTTGAGGGAACAATAAGAGATATTCTTAGGGCTACGGCTCCATCGGAGAAAAAAGCTACCGCAGCAGCAAAGGCTACCCCGCGTGATGCTGGTGATGCTGTGACCTCTCGTTCCAGAGCTGTTAGATCTTCTCTTAATGCTAACGCTTCTCTAATCAATGCTACGCTAGAGCTGCGTCGTACTTTTGATAGCTTGGCAATACCAGTAGCCGGCCTCAGGCAAGAGCTGATTAAGTCTACTCAGGACTTAGCAGATAAGCTCACATTAGATTTTGAGCTAAGCGACTTTACTGAGCCATTGTTTGGAAAGTTAGCTGGGGTCGGAGTGACCGGTGTTGACCTTGGTGTCCCACGCGGTGGAGACTTGTCTGGGCGCCAGCTTACGGCTCTTGAGAGTCCTGGGCTTTCTCGCGGCCTCACACAGGCCAATGAAGCCTTCCAGGGGATGGTGGGACAGCTACGCCAGATTAGACAGTTAGAGCGGGAAGTGAGCCGTATACGTGCAAGGGCCCTTATATCAAAGGACACCAACTCAATTCAGCAGGCTAACATCGCGCTGTCTCAGCTGGGTGGAGTTTCATCTCTTGTTAAAACAGAGGCTGGTAAAGCTAGGGACACCCTGAAGGATTTTGGGGATTCTTTCAAAGATCTAGAGGCAGTTAACACACTGCGGGTAGACATTGAAAAGCTATTTAAAAGTTTCCGCAAGCAAGAAGCTGTTCAGTTTGATAGAACCTCAATCGATACGGCTTTGGGGACAGGGCCGTTTGCAGCAACTCGTCCTACATTCGAGCAGTTTAGCCAAGGACAGGGCGGAGACCTTACCAAGTTTGAGCGTACTATTGCTGGTATCGACGCACAGCTCAGGAGCGGTAGTATTTCTAGGGCAGAGGCAGGCCAAGCTACAGACCGCGCGGAGTTTACCAGAGATGAGGACATAATTGCATTTGCCCAGAAGAGGCAGAACGATTCTCTACAGAGAGAGGTTGGATTTGCTGACCAGACAAGGGGAAGGCTCCAGGACTTTATTATTGCCGGAGGACCTGGAGCTGATATCGCTAAGCAGCTGTTTAACCAGCTGACGAACGAGTTAGAGTCTGCTGGAGACACTGTCCGTGTTAGAGGGGGCCGAGAAACAATTAGAGACCCTCGCACAGGTAGAGATGTAAAGGTACCAGCGTCCCAGGTTAGGCAGTTCCAGGGCGTTCCGGGGCTACAGCGCGTACTTCAGCAGGTGGAGCGTTTAGGGCAAGACCTTGCAGCTAAAACACAGAGGGAGTCAGCTGACCTTATTACTCAGCCATTACTTAATACCTTAGATAAGGTTCCTCCGAAGCTCGACCAGATTGTGACATCCCTCCAGTCCGTATTTGATAAGGGTAAAGAGGACCCCACGAGTAAGGCTATCTTAGTATTTACGGAGCAACTGCCTGCTCTTGTTCAGGTACTGCAGTCTATTGCTAAGGGAGGCAACACTCGCGCCGCAGACCAGGGACTAAATAAAGTCTTAACAGCGTTGCAGAAAATTCCTGTTGATATTAGGGCAGCCCTTCTATCTCAGTTGCAGGTTACTGATCCTACTGATGGTACTACTACGTCTGCGGCATCTACACTAGATGAGATTGGCAAGACAACTGCAAGCCGCGCCATTCTTTTATCTGAAGCACTTGGTGGAGTACTTACTCCTCTTGGAGAACTGTCTACTAACATTCTTACAGTGGTGTCAGCCTTTGACGCGTTGTCCCAAACAGCGACTCCCCTAGGTAATGCACTTACATCAGTATTTGACGCTTTCGCTCTTGGGGTTGCGGTAATTAAGTCAATTCTATCGACACTGTCACTGTCTGGTTCTGCTCCCAACCCCGATAAGGGCTCCGATGCACCTACCGTCCCAGGGTTCGCTAGTGGTGGTTTAATTACTGGACCTGGTGGCCCGCGTGAGGATAGGGTTCCGATTAAGGCTAGTCCTGGAGAGTTTGTTCTTAATGCGAAAACAGTTAAGAGTGTAGGTATTAGTGCGCTTAATCGCATTAACAAGTCGGGTGGAACTGTTGGTGCTGACTCTTCTGGTGATTCTCCTTTAGGTGCTTTTCAGGACGGGGGAGAAGTTTCTGGATTTAAGCGCGGTCAGGAGCAAGTTGGAAAACTATTTATTCTGTCGGAAAAGTTACGAAAGGTAGAGCAGCGCCGCGGCGACCTGCAGCAGTCTTTTAGTACAAAAGACGGTACCACTGACGCCGAAACAAATGAAATATTTAGATTAAGCAGGGAGAGCAAAAACCTTCAATCAGAAATGGATGCTATTCGTTCCGCGCGCAGCGCCTCGGCTCGTAAATTGGGAGACTTCAATAGGGCAGGAGTACGTAAGCCGCGTATAGGGGAAGAGATAGACCCTTCTGTTTCTGGATTTTCTGTTGTACCAGAGGCAGCTGTTACGCGGGATGCTCAGGTTCAATCTTTTATTAAAGCAGAGGCAGACAGACGAAGAAAATCAAGAGATGATTCCAGGGGTAGATTTCCTAGTGACTCTCCGGGGTATGTGGGAGTTAGCGATGACGGTACCCTTAGATTTAGCCCGGAGAAGGTACCTGGTTTTGTTAGGATGGCCGGTGCACCCAGGAATGCAAAAGCACTTCGAGCGGAAGCACGGAGGAGAGATTCATTCAGCTCCTCCCTCGCTAAGTTAAAAGCTGAGAGGCGTCGTGGCATCGGCACAGAAAGTGCTTCCTTGGAGGACGAGGCTGCAGGGTTTAATTCTGGTCTTGCTACTATTAGAAGTTTTATTAATGCTAGACAGAAGTTAGATACTAGCCTTAATAATAGAACTAAGACGTTTTTCACGGGGTTCCCTGAACAGTATGCTCAGACTCTAAATGACCTTAATGTCGCGGGTGATATTCTTTCAGGGAAGACAGACTCAGGTGGGGGATTGACTGCCCAAGGTTTCGGCCACGGCGGGGTCGGCCATAAAGACATCGAGCTATTTACGAAGGGGGTGGAAGCTAATGCGAGTAAGTTCCTTCCTAAAGTGGCTACGATTGAAGAGACTTCAGTAGCAGACCTCGTTCTTAAAACTCCCCCTGCGTTTAAATCTCAGTCCCAAGGACAGCTGCTACGTGTTTCTGGGGAGTCCGCATCTATTGCAAGGGGCTCTGTAGATAACCCGCTATCTAATGAGTTCTTTCCTAGAATTTTTGGGTTTACTGTAAAAACAAATTCCGCCCGGGAAAGGGTGCTTAAGGATGTTAAAGGGTTAAATCTAACCGAGCAGATGCCTGCCCTTCAGAAAGCGCTAGAGACGTCTTCTACTTACACAGGGTATTTTCAAAGACAGCAGAGTCGAGTAGGACGCGACATAGCACGCGCCCGCATTGCCGCCAGCGATAAATTAGGAGAGATTAATCCTACCTTAGGAAAAGCCGCCGACCTTGCGGGCTTAGGAGTACAGGCAGTTTACAACTCTACGAGTGGCCTTGTTGGTAGTGTTGTTGCGGCAGGCGACGCTCTTCTAAGTAAGGGCGATTATAAGAAAGCCCTGGAGCTGGGATTTAACCTCACGGCGGGTGTCCCCCTCGGTATCGCGCGCCAGGTAATTACATTCGGTAGTAGTGCGGATAAAGCATCAGACGAAATAATTGGGCTACGCTCCCAGCTGAGGCAGCCCACTATAACAGCAGCCGAGAAGAAAGCAGGTAGGAAAGGCCTTACAAGCGCAGAAAAGAAGAGGCTACGGGTAGACATTGCCGTTGCTGAAGGGGAGGCGGCGTCCTTAGTAACAGACCTTGCTGGAGCTGGCGTACTTACTAAACGGGTCGCTGCAAGGGTTGGCGGTCCAAGCGTAAGGGGACTTCCAGAAAGACTTAGACAGCGTGCCTCAAACAGACGGGCCGGTAGGCTGGACTTCGATGATGCAGTCGCTAACAAAAGAGCAGTGTCTCAGACTCTGGCTACTGGAGACATAGGAGCAGGTACGCGCAAAGGCCTTTTTAGAGATAAAAAAGCACTAGAGGGGCGTATAGACTCCCTCGTGGATGCAAGGCAAAAGGCAGCAGCAAAAACTGCTAGTGCAGCCGCAAAAAAAGAAAGTGGCACTAGCAGGCGTCAAGTTATTAGATCAAAAGTAGATGAGGTCAAGTTGGCTGTTGCTCACGCCGCAGATCGCCTCCAAAGAGCGAGGTTAGATAGAAAGTTAAAGGGGTCTTCCTCTCCGGGGTTTGCTCGACGCGGGATAGACGCATTTAAGACTAAGCTTGCCGAGAAGAAGGAAATCAGGGCCTCAAAGGCAGAAGTCAAAGCCGCTGCGGCCGCGGCCGCTTCTGTTGACCCTCTAACCAGAGGGACTCTTAATCCTACAGGAGAAGCTTTCAATGCCAGTACTTCTGTACCCGCCTCGCAGGTAGGTTTAGCAGCGGCCTCTCCGACAGGGCTTAAGCAGCGTTTAGGGGACGCAAATAAACTTCCTGAAGCAAAGAAGTTCTTAGAGTTAGAGACTTTATCTGATGTGTTAGCATTAGATACAATTAGGTTTGGGTCTCGTATAAAACCAGTAGCTGCTCTTGGCAGGGGAATTAGTAACTTTGCTCGCACAGGCACTGAGGCTTTAGGCCCTCTTGGGTTCCCACTTAAAGTTGCAGCGTCTCTTGGTAGGCTCGCCAAGCCATTTATTACGGACTCTACACGTTCAGGTCGCTTTATAAGAACAGCTGCCCTAACATCAGGACTAGGCGCGGTTACAGGGACCTTAGGTGGTGTTTTTGGTAAAGGGATTGCGTCCAATCTGGGGAGACTCAGTTTAGGTGGAATTAGTTCTCTGCCTCAGGTATTAAAAAGAGCGCCTGGTTTTATTAAGGGAGCGCCCGGAGTCCTCGATTCTGGTTTTACTGGACTAGGCCGCAGAATTCTGTCTCCTTTTAGAAGGAAGCCGCTTGACCTTACTGAAGGCCGTCATTTAGGTACAGGCGACAGATCATTCTCTGGGCCAGAAACATCTTCTGGGGGCACTGGATTTACTAGACGCTCCTCCCCTGAGATTGATGATTCCAGACCAGCAACCGTGTTAGAGGATTTGGGAGGGTTAGGTCCTAGACCGCCCACCCCACGCCTTCTTCTAGGTGACGGTTCTATTAGCACAAGACAGCGTTTATTAAACGCTGGTTTTAAAGTAGATTCTCAGGGGAACTTAAGGGTACCTGCTGGGCTTGAGTCCATTAACGGCGGCCGTCGTCCGGGCGGGCAGAGAATAACTGAAGCCAACGCGAAAAAGTTATTAGATTTCAACTTAAATCTAAGGTCCCAGAAATCCAACGCTTTGGCGATAGCGAAGCAAGCGCGTATTGCACGAGGACTATCAAACTCCAAACGCCGCCAAAACTCCCCGAAGATTAATGCAGCAAGGGACGCACGCCGCCAGGCGGGGACAGAAGCACGCTCTGCGAATGCCTTGGCCGAGGCAGCTCGCAGATCAGGAGACTTCTCCGCCTCGGGACAGCTAACTGGGCGCACCGCATCCTCCCCCTCCTCCCCCCTCGGTGGAAACGTTCAAGTTGATCCTAGTATACTAACTAGGATAGCTAGTATTATCGATGAACAGGGAAGCGCTGCCAGTTTAATAAAGCAGGGACGTAGGGTCAGTCCGATAGCTGGAACAACTCCCATTAAAAACACATCTCCTATCACTAACCGTGTAACTCCGATAGATGCGCTTAGGACCCGCTTAGATGCAATCCAGAAACGTCGTGCTCTTGCTGCGCCCGACGCTCCCGTGAATCCCTTAGCTGATATCCTCAAGCAGCAAAGCTCTGCTAGTCTAATCAGTAATCAGACTCGTTTCAATTCAATCGCGGGAGCAACCCCGATTACGAATGCGTCCCCTATTACTAACGTTACGTCGGACGCTATTAGAAGACAAAGAGATTTTTCCGCCTCTGGTGAATTAAGCGGTGGCAGCGCGATAGGTGCCTTCTTAACTAGAACGGGGATAGGCAAGAGACCCCCCAAGAGAACAATTGAAACAGGAAACTTGAATCGGGTTGCCCAGGGAGAAATAGGAAGCCGAGGCACCCGTCAATTCTTCGGGGACAGGGAGGGACCATCAGGCCCTAACATATTTGGAGCGGAAGCACTGCAAATAGATGCTCTAGTCGCTGAGGGATTTAAGCGCACTAAGACAGGTGCATTGAGGAACCCTGCTGGGTCTGTACAGGCAGGAGTACCTAGGGGTGTAGGAGGAAGACTTTCTAAGTTAGAAACAGCCAAGGAGGTTGCTGCGTTCACTAAGCTGTTTAACAGTGTTGAAACGGGCGTGGTATCCAGCGGTTCCAATATTAGACAGCTTAGTCAAAATGTAGGGGTAAACAGGAGAGCGCCTAGCAGGTCTGTAATTGTTGACCCTCAATTTCAGCAAAAAGGTCTTGCCCACCAGTCAAGAATCGCACAGGTCGAGGGAAGATCTAGTAGTATTAAAGCGGCAAGGCTACTAGAGGCTGAACTTAACAATCTACTTGGCTTGCCTGGTGCTATTAGATCTCTCGCGGCCGCGTCCAGGGCTGCGGGCGGTCCCCTCCGCGCAGGTACCTTAGATAAGTTTGTAGGCTCTGATCGTGCTGGGAGGAAGACTATTGCTGGTTCCTTGGACACAGTGGCCGGGCAGGGTCTTTTTGGGTCAAAGGTAGCTCTTGATAACAGATTAGCTGCCGGAACAGGTCGCTCTCCTAGCGAGGCAGCCCGCCTGGATCGATCAGATGTCAATTTGTTGGGGAAGGTTAGAGGTAACATAGATTCCGATGTTATAAATGACGCTATAGCTTCAGGCAGGTTAGATCCTCGGAGCGCATCTTCTCGTAGTATTACCGATTTACTTAAGGATAGGAAGATTCCTAACCCGAGTGCTGTTAAGTTTGGGATAGATGTAACGACCGCTCGTTTGGAGGATATCGCTCAAGTGCCAAAGGGTACTTTTGAAGGTAGAGTAGGTAAAGATTTAGGCAAACAGTTCACTGCTGGCCCTGGAATAGACCCAGTATTTGTGGATTCTATCAGAGATTTAGGAGTTAAGTTTAGGAGGGGGCAGTCCCTTTCAGGATCTATATTAAAACCCCTTCCTCAGCCTAGGGTTGCTTCGGGTGCGATTTCCGGCGGTCGTCCCTTTGATACTCTTAGGGCAAATACTGGTAAGAATAAGTTTCCTCCGCGCAATACTGTCGGACTTGACCCGGAGTTTTCGAAGTTAGTTGAATTTTCTCGGCAGAACCGCCCTGCTCCCTCGGGGAAGATTGTCGGGGGGCAGCCCATCGTAGACGCTAGGGCGCCCTTTGATGATAACAGTATCGTTACAAGACCTATACCTATACAGACTCTTCCTGAGTCTCCCCCTAATTTTAAAAGGTCAGTTTCTGTTCAGAAAGATCCTCTTGTAATTCCTCCAACCCCAGAAGAGATATTGCGAAAGTCGATCGGAAGGATCGGTTTTGCTTCTGGCGGCCGCATTAGTGGGCCCGGTGGGCCGAAAGATGATAGAGTACCAATCCTTGCGAGTAACGGCGAGTTCATTTTCAACTCTAAAACAGTTGACAGGTTAGGGGTATCTGCGTTAGACTCTCTCAATAAGGGAGGCTCCTTAGCAGACTTGCCAAGGTTCCAGGACGGGGGTCTTGTGGGCGGAAGCACGGGCTCGTCTTCTTCCAGTGTATCAGTTGATACGGATGCTATCTCCAGTGCAATTTCTACTGCTATAGCTACGGCCCTTCAGGATGTATCTGTGACGCTGGATACGGGCACCGCTGCGACAGAACTCTCTGCAGCCCTTTCGTCTGCGTTTTCTAATTTAGTTTTACCGGAGATAAAGGTAAACACTACCGATATTTCTATCCCCGTAGACACAACAGGAGTTACCGTAAAAGTGGATACCAGTGATTTAAATAACCTTAGCCTAGGAAGTTCGGTCGGCTCGGCTCTGAGAAGCGAGTTGGATGAACTAGCTGGGAGAGCTGCATCTAACTTGGAGAGTGTCAACACAATCAAGGACGAGCTTGATAGTGTAGACCTTAATCTAATTACCACACTGGAGAGCGATGTAACTGCACTTCAAAGCAAGGCAACTACTCTTGCTTCCGACCTTACAACAGTTAACGCTACCATTGATGTTAAGAACCAAGCAACGATTGATGCAGTTGACCACAAGATAAATCAGAGGTTCGACCAGGACAACACAGAGGCTCGCCTCGATGCTTCCCTTAACAGGGCGGTAGCTGGAATTAACACTCAGTTGCTGGCTGTCAACTCTAAGGTGTCTGTTGCTCTAACTACTGCCACTCTGGCGATGACTCTAGCCAGGTCGACAATCTAATGGTAGACTTTATTACCAGTGATTGCACTGCTCCTACAACACTTAACTCATTCCATAGTGGGGCGTACGGTAGAAGCAGCTTTAGTACCTCGTGGCGCTCAGCTGTTGTTCCTGATTCCCTAGATGCTAATCTGGGCAGTGTTCCCGTCTATCTACAGGTATTGAACAAGTTTAACATTCCTGTTGATACTTCAGGAGGGCTTCCTCCCGGCGGCTACCTTCCAGGAATGGATATCCGTAACATGGATGCGGTAGACGCGATTAGGTTCTCCATGGCAGAGTCCCTTACCCAGGGACAATGGTGGGAGCTACACGAGGACGCTTTTGGTGGGGTGAAGTTCATAAATGTATTTAATAATGGCTCGCCCTCCAAAACAATCACACTAGATGTTCGTTTCTGTGTACCGTCTTCAAGCGTTGAAAACGAAGTAGACATGGTAATTGTGCGTGGGTACCAACGCCCTCCCCAGCGGCATGCCGGTGATTTTGTTGATGTTGTTCCTGCTGGAACTGGCCTAATTAACCCCACGAGTGTTAATGGAACGGAAAAGCTATTTACAGTCCACTTAGCTCAAGAAGTTAGTAGCTGCGTTAAGAGCAACTTGGCTGCGTACGCAACTAAAAGTTACTTAAGTCCCCTCCTGGACGTTACCACTTTTGGAGCCCAGGACTCAAACAAGGTGTACAATGTAAAGGCAGGGGAATCCATAGTCACCTACCTCATTGACATTGATGGTATGGACGATGACGGAAGAGTAACCTACGACTTTAAGGATAAGACAACGTGGTACTTTCGTCCTGGCTTCCCAACATTTAACCAGACAAGCCAGCTGACCTCTGATTGTACAGAGGGTATCCAAACAACCGAAAACACTGTTTATTACCAGGGAGACTATACGTATACTGCTCCTAATTTCACTGACAGGTACGGCGACCCTTGGCCTTTGTATGGGGCACCCACAGCAATTCTGTATACAGGATACAATATTGAGCAGGTACTTAGTATCGGTGCTGGTTTGGCTAGTGAGGTTTCTTACATTTTTGTTAGCCCTGTTCCTCAATTCGTTTCCATGTCCGCGGGAACACAGTGGACTGTTTCTTATAAGGGCCCCAGAAAGTATAACATATCTTTTTACTACCAACCCAAAACAACGATAAGGGTATGGGAGTTTATACAAGCAGCCTTCTCTACTAATAGGGTAGAGCTAAAAGTCTGGGAGAGTGGCGCCTTCACGCCGATCAGCTCCGCAGCCCCAGACGCCCCTGCTAGCGTTGCCGGGGCTGGTTTACTAGGAGGGGTTAATAAGTTTGGAACCCTCATTACTGATATGTGGATGGGAGTGACTTTAGATCGCCCATCTGTAGCTGTCTATGATCCAGAAGGAGATTCTCTCGCGTATGCTGCTAGGCTGAGAGTTAGGTACGCTCCTCTTATTCTAACACAGCATTTTAAACCCATTGCGTATGCTGCCAGAGTTAATAATGGTGTAGGGGTTATTGTTGATCAGACAGTGGGGATAGAGGATGACGACCCTACAACGTGTCAGGTTTTTGATGAGTCCCCCCTTACAATTATGCAAGACCTTTCTACCGGTAATGTAGTTGATGTTACCCTCCCTTTCTGTGAGAACGAAAACGTATGTAAGCGTGTAGCAGAGACTATTTATAGGTATCAGAACCACAGCGACGTTCAGACATATACACTTACTTGCGGCCCTGACGATATCCCAGAGCTGGGAGCGGCGGTTAGTGGATTTAGTACTGACTTGAGGGTGGAGAGTATTAGCTACTCTTTCCAGGATTCTAGTTCATATACAATTGAAGTTACCCTTGGTCCTGTTTTCTCTAATGTTGGTACTTGGGATGTCCCAGACAGTGCCACTAAGATGAAAGATGAAACACGTCAAGCTCTTGTTAGGTACACTGCGGGGGATGGAATTAACTACCGCGTGTACGTTCAGGGTATAGGGGAGTACAACGCGATTAATGCTACCAATTACGTTTATGTAATTGGCCAAGAAGTAACAGCAACAGTTTATAATTTACCACAGGTACAGGGGTAGTGATATGGTCGCATGCGTCCCAGCAACTCAAGAAAAGATTAGAGCAGAAGTATGGATGGGCTCTACTAAGATAGCGGAGACCCCTTTTATTCAGAGCTTTAGCGTTAATGAATCTCGTTCTCAGATAACTAATACGTTTACGGTGACTTTAGAGGCGATGGGAGACATCAAATTTCCTCTTAGGGAGAAGCTAATAATTAAAGCAGGAACAGTGGGCAATCTTAGAACCATCATGACAGGTACTATTGAGTCGACTACGGTTAAACCTTCGTTTGGTAAACCTACTTACTTCTTGTTTATTTTGGGAGGTAAAGGTGTTCTGTCTGCACTGAAGAACAAAAAATTTAGCAGACGCTTAAAGTCAAGTGGCCAGGGAGTCTTTTGCTTAATTACCGGAGGTAAAAAACTAGTAGAGGCGGGGTTCACCCTGACTAAGAATGTTAAATCTGGTAATCATAAATTTACAGGTAAGTCTCCCGACCCTGCACGCAATAAGGGGGAGGAATCTCCTCTCAACGTTCATAACTCCGTATTTGCTAACCAGGCCCGCGGTGGAGCGGCTGCCCAGTTCGCCTCCCCCGACGGCGGAGGAAGCGACGGGGGACGCGGAGGCGGCGGATTTAGGCCCCACACACACGAAAATGTAGAAGAGGGAGGGCCAGCATTTGCGGTCTACTCTTCGGATTAGCTCCTCTAAAATCTCAATAAATACCATAAGTTGAGTTTACAAACTAGGTTTACATTCGCATATACTTAGATTATAATTAAACTGCAAGAAGAGTATACAGTCCCGAAAAAGGAGAACAATACATGGCTTGTCAGTGTAACATAGCTGGATTATTGTCTTCTTCTATAAGAGGAATATTTTCAGCCGCCATTAACGGCAATTCTGTGGTGGAAGTTTCAGAAAACGGCACTGTTCTTTTAGGTCAAACGGTGAATAGTTTGACAATCGGTGCGTACGCTTTCCTTCCTGGGCAGAATAAGTATCTGAATGCAACGTGCCCTGTACAAGCCCAGGCCAGCATCCCTTGGATAACTAAAGAGGACTGCTCTACAGGTAAGATTCACTTTATTCCACGAGCGGGAGGCTCTGCCTCTATAACCAACAGATCGGCTTCTGGTATTAGCTCCAGCATCATCGATCTACATTGTAACCCAGGAATAGTCAGTAAGAGTTTTAGTGCTAGCTCGACTAGCGGACCGGCATCGCCCTACCTGTTTTCTGATAGGGAAGACGGATATAACCTCGTTTATAACGGAACTCCAATTGCCGTGGAGACGGGGTCCCCACAAAAGTACACTATATCGTTAGGTTTTGTGGGTACAATTGAAGCCTTTTTGCAAAGTTTTAGCTTGACTGTTAACCCCCCAAAGGCAGCAACAGTTCAGTATAGCTTTTCTTTTGCGGGCACTATATAACAGGAAACGGACAAGGAGGGGTATATGGCTGTTCAGGTAATTTCTTACCGGCTAAGGGGAGGTCAGATTCAACCCAGGATGAATTGCTCCGGGGGAGTATCCTCAGTTATAACTGGCTTTTTTATGCAGACATTCGGAGCGGAGAAAGTCGTTACCGATATAGATGACGCCAAGACAGAGTTGCTGGCGTCTAATGATTTTCAGGGGCAAAAGCCAACAACTGACCCTGTCCTGGGCATACAAGACCCAAACTACATTGCTAGTACCTATTCACGTGCCAGCTATCAAGGCAAGGCCCTGAGGACAACGGACGGTGAGCTTGTGTATAGTGCTACTGAAGAGCACGTAACAGAGTTTATCGATGAAGATCAGATAGGCATCGCCTAAGATGGCACTGACGTGCCCCTCAGACCTTTCAGGGCTGGACTTAGGATTTACTGAGTTCATAGACTGTGCTTCTCTTTCTATCAATTATGATTTGAACGGGAGCGCCACCGTAAGCTTCACAGTGATTGCTACGGCCGCTCAACCAATTGACTCCCAGGTGTACACCGATCTTACATTTGGTGGAGTAAACTTTACGGGGTATATCACAGGGTTAGATGTTCGTCGGATAGACGGGACCCTTGTTTACGAACATAAATACACGATAGCGGCTACAGGATGCCGCGCCTGAGGAGGCTAACATGGCTTGTGGTGGGTGTGGTAAAGGCGGCGGAGCCCGTCATACAGGTACTGGCGGAGACCTGAAACAATTCGCCTTCTTGACCCCGAGACAGCTGCGCTACTTGAAAAGCAAAGAGCCTCCTGTTGCCGAAGAGCAAGATAAAGATAAAAAAGACGAGTAGTTAGTTGTTTAATCCCTTGTGCCTCTGTTTATAGCGGGCCTACTAAGGAAAGGTTTGAAAAGATGGTGGGAGATAAAGATACTGTCATCGAGGACATGCCTTCTAAGGTGTTGAAATCGCTGTTATAATCGGTGCTGGAACTAACGTATTTTCTAGTCAGTTTCCTAATGGGGGAATTGTATCTGTTCAATTTGGATTCGCCCCTCAAGTAGAGCGCCTGTATGAGCTAGGTACCTTTACACCGTACGACACTCAAGTTACTAAGACTCGTACTATATCTCTTAATATCTACGGGTCGAAACCTAGTGGTGCTGGCGGTACAGCTGCGTTAGCGATCCCTCCCTCTGAAACTTGTGCGGACGCCAGTTCTGTGAATATTAGAGTTAGCCCTGCCTCGTGTGTGGGGTCTCTCTCAGATTTCATTGCAGATTACTTTTTGACTAGTTACTCCTATTCCAAGGATAACTTGGGTACAGGCCAAGAAACGTGGGCACTAACTAGCAAACCGGACATCCCCGGGTTTGGCGGTACCATCGTGATGCTTAGAGGTATCCCGGAAGGTACTATAGCTACCGGGGCTGGCATTATGACCCCTGCTCAGATGGGTGTTGCGATTGATGAGATTGCATCTAATGACTCATTCGGTGCCCCCATCGAGGGAGATAACGGTAGTGTTCAGGCGGGTACTCCAGGGATAGGTAATTATGATGTACAGCGCTACATTATTCCTACTGCTGTTGGGGGCTCGATTGGTAAGAACTCTTCAGTAGATGGCTATTCTGGAGCAGCTAGTGTTTCAATTCAGATGAACCCCATTTATTTATAGGCAGTTATGCATTATTTATGCCGTGAGAAATATAGATTAGAACTTCACTGGGAAAAGCTTCGTTACCACACAGATGAAGTGATTGTGTTGGAAGGAGCTTACTTTTCAGGTCCTGTTTTAAAAGACGCAGTTAAGTTAGAGGCGCCTGATTTCATAGACTTAGATCTTACACCTCAGGTAATAACTGTACTTGACTCTTATTACATAGTTAGACTGGAGTGGTCTTCTGTTGAGTACGGTGCGGATGGAAGAATTATATTGGGAGGAGCTACCTTGAAGAATGCCTTTCTAAAAACTCTTCACAAGATAGAAGACTCCGATTTTGTAGTTATTAATACAGAGAAGCACGAAGAGGCCACCCACGCTTTTCATCTAGTTTATGCTTCTCAGGTGGTTAAAGGCAATAAGGACCCTCATACCTATAGGAAATAATGGATGGCCAAAATAGGAGGATACACTAAATACAGAGGGTACTGCTGGAAGTTATGTCCGTATTCTACTAGTTACTATAATCGTTTTTATGCTCGTGGGTTTGCGGGCAATACAACAAACCCAGATATAGACCAAACAAACTTTACATCAGTAGTAACTTCTGATCATAACTACACGATTGGCACCATGAACATGTCTACATCTCGTGGGGTACCTGGTTGGATTTGTATGGATGATGAATGTCAGTTCTTTATTGATAACGGGGTACGATACTTCGAAATGTAAGGGAGAGGAAAGATTATGGCTGTCAATGTAAGCGTATTTGACCTTGTCAACTTTCCCAACAATCCCAAGACCGTCACAGTCGATATTACCGAACTTGTGCCCTTTGGGAATGGTGGAGAAGATACATGGGTATTTAGTGCAATCACGTCAGCAACTGCTTCAGGCGGTGCTGCGATTCAACGATTGTATATTAGTGAAACTAAATTTGGGTGGGCTAAAAGCTCCGGGCTTAATTCTGGGCCGTACGATGTAACCGTCTCTCAGCAACACCTTAGGATTGCTATCGACGAGGATATCGGAGGGGCCGTAGAGGTTTCTTTGGATGAGAACGCCCTTCCAATTGGAGGGGACGCAGTAGCTAAGGATTTACAAACTAAGATTAGTGCTACTGCTCATGTCGGCGGCGCCAAGGAAGGCAATCTTGCCTACTTGAATGCTACTGTTAACTTTACCAACGGCGCTTTTGAGGTTGTATCAGGCACAGCAAGCAGCACCTACACAGGAACAGACCGTAGCTCCGTCTCGATTATAGACGGTGTTACTACAACTGGACTATCAGCCGAACTTGGATTCGATATTTCTTTTACAAGCGAGAGCTTTGCTGCTTCTCCACCTCCTCGAACAAGTGTGGCTTCGGACTATACTAGTGGCACTGCCATCACCGTTGTTGATTCGGTTATTACTGGTGGAGATTGTATTGCTATCACTGACGGAACCAACACCGAGTTCCGAGGGGTTGAGAGTGGGTTCGGAACAGCTATTACACTGTCCTCTGGCTTCGCTAACGGCTACTCAACTGGTTCGTTTGTGCAGGTTCTTCAGCTGCAAGACCCAGCAGGCGTACCTGTGTCAGGCTACTCAAACATCGATGAGCAAATAAAGTTTGCTATTGCTTCATTAGTCAATCAAATTGATTTCTCGTCTTAATGGCTAATTTCTATGTCACCCACCATAAGTTCCCCACCAATCCCCAGTACTTCACTGTAACTCTTCAGAAAGTAGCTGGATTTGACCCAGAGGAAAATCCAAACTTCTCTCCTAAAGTAGCGCTGGGAGAGGAGTATTGGAAAGTTTTTATTTATACTACCGGGTTAGATAGTTTTGGGGAGCTTGTTGGTCCCGTAGTAGCAGGTGTGACTGGATCTGCTCAGACAGTCAATGAGTTTGTTGAGGATAAAATAGCAGACCTTTGTGCTTTAATAGATTGGTCTCAGCAGGGAGAATTTTCCCCAGAGTCTGATTCTTCTGCTCCTTACATAAGCGAGCAGTTTCCTTTGGTAGGGCAAACAGATGTTCCTATTACAAGCCCGGTTGTACTAAGGGTCAGAGACTATCTTCCGGGGACAGGAATAGATTCTTCTACTGTGGTTATGAAAATAGATGGGCATCTAATTACTCCGGACGTAACGGGAACTAAGTACGACTCTACGTTTTCGTTTAGCCCTAAACCCATACTAGGTAGTTAATACGTTGTGGCATTTGAAAACATACAAATAGCTTATGGTAATGTTACCCTGGATACTTCCGGATCTTCTTTTTTTACACTAGACCACGACAATCAGAGACTTACCGAGAAGAACTCATCAGGCACTGTAATATTTAACTACTTACTAGACGCTTCAATTATTGAGGTACAGTCGCTCCAACATGACGGGTACTACTTTTGGTCGCTGGAGAAGCAAGGTACCTCGGGGTTTCGAGTTCGTAAGTGGGAGATTGGCGCAGATAACCTTGTTAGGGTTATAAACGAACTGTCGTACATCAGCGGTGCCATCGATAAGTACAATGTCAACGCCATGGCAGTAGAGAGCTACGGAGATTCTCTTGACAATGCGGAGTCTCCGGGAACAACCTCCTTTGATGTGGTGGACGGTGGTACTGTTAGTGTAGGTGATAGAATTACGGTAGGTCCGAGCACCGCCGTAGGCTACGAAGGTCTCATTTCTTCTGTTATAGTAACCGGAAAACCCACCTCTACAACCCTCGAAGTTGCCCCCGCACTAGACCGCGGATTTAGCCCAGCTGATCCTGTTTATTTTACACGAAGTTTTTTTGTGTTCAGCGACACTGCTCCGGCTAATCTTACAGGGGCCCTATACAAGTTTAGACACTACGATGGTTTTCCTTTAGCGCTAAACGTCAGTAACCTTTTTGGAGCGGTGCGCGCCTCTACCTTCTTCTCAGGAAAGCTTTTGTTTGTCAAAGGTGGAGAGGTTATCTGGCTTAACCCAGGCAGCCAGAATATATTTAAGTCCCAAGCCATTGAAAACCTCGACCAGCTTCGAGGGGAGTATCTTACGGCTTACGACCTGACCAGCTTCAGCGACACCCTCTATAGGCTAGAGACAAAACACGTGTCTTTCAATGGAGGGTCTGGGGAATGGGAGACGGAGGACTGGGCCCCATTGTTTAACTACAACACCAGCAGTACAATACCTGCTGTCTATTTCGTGGCGGTTAAAGCTGAGCCACCAATGTTACACCGCTCCGCGGCAGGAATTCCAGCAGCAGAGTTAAAGTCATTAATAACAGTCACTGTTTTGGACCAGTTTAGAACTCCGGTGTCTAGTAGAACCGTAGATTTGACATCTGACGGCGGAGGACTTAGTTCTGCCCAAGAGACGACAGACGTTAATGGTCAAGTAAGTGTAGAGTATACAGCGGATACAAGCTTGGGCGAAGTCACTATCACAGCAGACGTATCATAAGGAGTTGTCGTGGTAAGGGAAAACATTAGATTTCAAGAAGGTAACTTTACCGGAGATGATACCTACTATTACACAATGTTGGACGGCTCTCAGGTCCTGCAGCAAAAAGTAGACGATGGTACAGTTGCATTTTCTTACCCATTAGATACGTCCGTGGCTGGAAACATCAAGGAAATTGAGTGGGATGGTGTAAACTTCTGGACCTTGGAAGATAGGTCGGGCGCTGACGGCGTCACTATTCGTAAGTGGGGCATCCAATCATTCATCTGCAAGCAGCAGACTAAGTTTGAATTTATAGACGGTGCCACCCACACATACAACTGCGACTCTTTTGCTCTGGAGAACTATAAACTCACAGTAGGGGTTAACAGTAACGGGGGTAACTATACGGTTGGGTTACAGGAAGTTCACATTTCCGATAACACGATGCTTGAACCAGGCGATGTGCTTACATTCAATCGCCGTTACACCAGTGCTGCTCAGCGAGCAGGCACTGCGTTTGTGGAACAAGCTACCGTACAAAATACTGTTTCTGGCTCAAACACCTTGGTTAGATTGACTGCCCCTATGGCAGGAGACCCCCACGGAGATGGAAAAGGATTCAGAGGACCAGACGTTGACCCTGACCTTTTGGGAGGAACAAATCCCCCCACACCAGACGAAGTGTTTGTTACTAAGAATATTTGGTTGGCAAACGATGACTCCCCTAGCACCCCAGGCACGCCGTCCCTCTATAAGATACGAGCCTCCAACGGGTCTAACCTGGTTCAGTTCTCTGGTTCCCAGTACAACAACTTAAATGGTATGGCGTTCTACGCCAAGATGGTTACGGGAGTAGGCTTAGACGACGCTCACACTACTGCGTATAATAAGACGGTAACCGTAGATAGTGGGCTGGGAGGCAGACAGACCCACTTACTGCTAGCACGTGGTTCCGTGCTGTTGTTTTTTAACACAGATACGAACGTAGTTGACCGCAGCCTGATAATGAACAATATCAAGGTGGACACTATATCAGAGTGGGATGTCAGTGACATGTGGGTTGGTGGTGTAGAGCCAAACACTGTATTGTATCGTTTACAGGCGGGAACAACGTATAAGAATCAGGCATTGGCTCTCGTTGATGAAGCCTGGTCCGAGTTTAACTACGAGAAGCAGCTTCTGAGAAGAGTGGTTAGCTCTATCGCAGTTACGGCCAGCCCCAGTATAGTTCCCGCCGACGGCGCCGCTACTTCAGCAATTACAGCTACTCTTAGAGACCAGTATAACGACGTTATCCCCTCAGGTAAGCAGGTTAACTGGGCGGAAGACAGCGGCGGAAACAGACTTGACGTGGGTAATTCCCCCACAGATGAATTTGGAGTAGCCCGTGCTAACTACACAGCAGGTGTAACAGAGCTGGATGTTAAGATAACTGCTTCAGTAGTTAACGGGTTGATTTAATGTGGTATGGTTGTATCTATTGTAAAAATCCTCCAATTCGATATCGATGATGGAGAGGGCTCTGTAAGAGATATTCCTGGCGCGGTAACCAACGACGGTCACATACAAGACTTTGCTGCGGCAGTTTCAAGCTCGACCTCTATGTTACACCTCCCCGCCGTGTCTAACCCCACAGCGAGAGATACTCCATTGGGGTGGGGTACAGACGATATGGAGGATTGGAGTGACTCTCCTACCAACCAACCTGCTCTTCTTTACCGCTATCGGTTCGGCTGGGGCCGCGATGAACAAGAGGTGTTTGCGCAACCAGGCCGAGGCCTTGGTGCTTTATCCCCTGGAGCTGCCGGCCAGCGGTGGGGAAACATGGACGACCTCAGCGGACTGCTTCTATACAATGAAGTGTTTTCTTCTTCTAACGACGGCCACATAGATGAGTTTGTAGTTGCGGGAACCGGTAAGATTAGGCAGACAGTTATTTCCCTCTCTAGTGACTTTAGCAGCGTACGCCAACTAGGTGTTGTGTCTGACGAGACAACTATAGAGCAGTTTCCCTACCTGGTCGTAGCAGAGCCTGAGCCCAACTCTGTAAAGAACCCTGTGACAACGGATGTTTACATCAGGCTTGCAAACTTCACATTTCCAATTGCATCCGGAACAATTACATTATACTTAGATGAAGCAATTCAACCTGTCCTCGATGTTCAAGAATTCTTTGGCGGTCTCGGTGGATTCGACACTACGTGGAGCAATAGTTTCTCATTTGACTACGACACTCGCGTTGACGTCCGGTGGGAGTTCGATGATACTGATGTTCCGGCCAATAAGCTAGTAATCAGGTATCCTTTTTATACTGTACAGGACCTTGCTCCTCCTAGAATAACCAATGTTATTCCTCCTGATGAGACACTAGACTTTCCCATCCAAGGGGCACTTCAGTTCGACATAGAAGATTTTGAAAATGATGTTGATATAGATAGTTTGGTATTATACGTAAATAATATTAGGGTAGTAGACGGAGAGAATGGTGTTTTAACAACCACCCGCCTCGGAAGTAATAGAGGTTATACGGTTAGGTTTGTGCCTTCCAGTCCCTGGTTATATGGGGATCTTATTCCGGTTGCTATTTTTGTTAAAGACACATCTCCTAATCAAAATGAGTTGTTCTTTACGTACAGTTTTACAACCGAGGAGAGTATATCTCCTCGTTTACTGAATTTAGATCCTTTGTCATGTACAGTTGGTGTGCCGACAGGAACGCACGTAAGCGCTGATGTCGTAGATGGCGGTCACGGACTAGACAAAGACTCTATAACTTTCACCCTCGAAGAAGTAGAACGCGGCGGTTCAATTCTTCTTATCCCAATTGTACATCGAGACGAGTAGGGGATATAACTAATGGTAGACTCTCAGCCAGGTACAGTACAAACATTTGATCCAATGGTTTCGTTGACTAACTTCTCAGCGAGCGCACGGCACCACCTTATCTTTAATGAGAACCAGTTGGTTCTGGCTAAGGTGCAGCAGACGGACCCTGTGTGGGCGTATGCTGAGAACAGAGCTAATACTGGCAACGCGGACACAGTTACTACGTTTGATTCATACAAGAACTTAGCGGGAGCATTTGTTTACATTGATGGTTCTTTTCAAGCGTTGTCTACTCCTGGAACTCCTACGTTAGACGTCCATAGAATCATTGTGGGATTTGACCAGCAAGTGGCTACGGATACAATTGTGTTTTATTCCACTGCTTTTGTCGATACAACTACTCTTTTTATGGAGTACTCCTTCGATAACGCTACGTGGTTTTCTGTTGGGACTATTACATGGCAGCAGGAGTTTGATGATACTATTCAAATAAATCCGTTCGACTCCCCACCAACGGGAGAGTATAAGTACACGGGATCATTTGATGGTGGTTCTATAACAGCAAGATACTGGCGGCTACGAAGTGACGCTGAGGCAGAGTGGTTGAGTGGTACTGGCGCCACCGTAACAGTGGACAGTACTGCTGGGTTCCCTGCTACAAGCGCCGAGGTGCATGTTTTCACAGATGACGGAACCTACGCAGGAGTATTTGGACACACCGGTACTACGTCTACAACGTTTACAGGTAAAACCGGAACAACAAACTTCGGCGCCGAGTACACTATTGTTAATCTTGCAGACCCCTTTGGTAATGGGGTTACCGAGTTCCAAGTTATCCCAACAACCAGCCCTATACTAGAGCATTGGAACTCCGATGGAACAAAGGCAGTTACGAATGCAATTACGGGCCAGAATTACTACCATCTAGCATACGATAAGTACGATGATGTTTATTACGCTTTACGCTTCGATACGGACCTTCAAGGTACTGCGCCAACGCTAAGTGATAATTTCGACGCTGCTACAGGAGCTGACTTTAGTACCACGCTGTGGACGGAAAGCTCAACTAACCTCTACTTCATTCACAACGACTCTACTGGAAACCTCGACTACACAACAAGTGCAGGCGCTGGTCAGCTAGAACACAATGTTGGAGTAGATGGCGCCTTTGTGTCTACAGTAAATTTCTCCAGTGTAGGTGTTTTAGGAAACTCTAATGCCTACTTTGCCATTGAGTCTAAGGACTTTTCTAGTGGTAACCAGCAGCTCCTATCTGCTGTTCTAGGTCCCTACGGGGCGTTGGACTCTCTCCCCGTGTTACCGGGCGCAGCTTACATTGCGAGCCGCTCTGTCGGCGCCTTATTTTGGAACGAGCTGTCTAAGCTAACTGCTCGCGACTTACAGGAGAGTCAGCAGTTTGGTCAAATCATAGCTGTAGAAGGAAACACCACCGTTGTTGGTGTCCCTGCGGATGCGAGCAGTAAGGGAGCAGTATACATATTCGACTCTACTCTCGGCGCAACCAAAATTGTAGCGACTGACGGTGTAGCAGGAGACCAGTTCGGATTCTCTGTTGCGGTTGACAGTGATGTAATCGTCATTGGTGCTCCATTCGCTGATAATGGTGCTGGAGCAAGTTCCGGAAAAGCCTACATATATGTTAGAAACGGTGGGACAGGTGTATGGGAGTACAATCAAACCTGCGCTCCCACTGCCGGAGGGGCAGACGATTACTTCGGGTACGCTGTTGCTGTTGCTGGAACTCACGTTGTTGTAGGTGCTCCTCAGGATGATGATGAGGCCTTCAATGCTGGAGCAGCCTACGTATTTGAAGATACCGGCTCTTGGCCTGCCGTAGAGACAGAGAAGCTAACTAACACTGCCGGAGAGTCTGGCGACAAATTTGGCTATGCGCTTAGTTTTGATGGGACAACTATTATGGTTGGTGCTCCATTTACTACCGGTGCTGACGTTGGTGAGGTTTATACCTTTACAAAGACAGGGTCCTGGACGCACGACGATACAGTTACTCTTAATCTTTTGGGCGCGGGTACACTAGCTGCATCCACTTTGTCTGTTAGTGGAAACTACGCTGTAGTGGGCGCCCCTGGCTCTACTACTGGGGCAGCAGCTGTGCTGTTAGCGTCGGGTACGTGGACAGAGGCCAACACTAATCTTCTCTACGTTGAGAACGGCCCTAGCGGTGCTCTTCAGACGGGCGAGGAGTTCGGCTGCTCGGTTGATATCGATGGGTCGTACATTGTCGTAGGCGGTAGGTACCATAATAGCCTCACAGGCACAAGCCAGGGAGCATCATATCTTTTTGAGCTTGACTCCGACATGCACGTCACAGATGACATAGGTCCATTTATACACGTAGATACTTTAACAGCTTCCGACATTCAGGATAACGCCCAGTTCGGTACGGGAGTGGCGGTTGACTCCACTAATGTTGTGGTTGGTGCTCCTGCTCATGATTTATCTGGATTCTCTGATGTAGGAACTACTTATGAATTCAAAAGAAACCTCGCGGTTAATCGATGGCTTCCTGATGGTTACCACGTAGGTTCCTTTGGGGCTACCAGTACGTACAGTTCGGAGAAGCTTGCATTCTCCAACGGAGTTCTAGCACACTTAAGAGACTCGGGCGGCGTTTCCGATGTCGGAGAAGTTCATATATGGTCCGGAAATCCCCTTAATGCCCAGAGGATTTTTTCTGGTAACCCCGGTTCAGGAATGTTTCCGGTATCAAAAACAACAAAGCTAGGGCCCGATGTAGCTACGGACGGAACAACCCTTGCTGTTTCCAGCACCAGTGACGGAATCTTTATATTTGAAGACCTTAGCCCTTGGGCGGAAGTTGCAAATATAGATGCATCTACTTCTCTTTTGAAGGTCGGATGGAACTTGGATGTAGACGGTAGCTACCTAATAGCATCCGCCACATCAAGTGTAAGCGCTCTAATATTTGAGAAGGGCGGCAGCTGGCCTACAACAGAGACTGTTACGCTGGCACACACCAATGTTGCTTATCCTCCAACAGCAATTCACGATGTTGCTATTGATGGTTCCTCTGTTATAGCCGCTGTATCTTCCGAAGAGGTAGGTGTATTCATTTGGGAACGTAACGGAGGAACAGGGGAGTGGGAAGAGCAGCCTCTGCTAATAAATGCAGACGCTTCGTCTGGTGACAGGTTCGGTAAAGAAATCTCCTTATGGGATAAAGTTCTTGCTGTTGCGTCCACGACTGCTGTTTATATATTTGAAGATGCCGGCAGCGGATGGGTTGAGACAGCACGACTTGCTCTACCCGCTTCAGGTGGTGGAGTTGTGGGGTCTATCTCTCTCGGAAACGATGTGGTCGCTGTAGGAGACTCTGCATCTACTACGAGTTATGCCTCAGGTACAGGTACTGTCCACCTCTATAGAAAAGTTGGAGGTACGTGGGGCCCCTCGCCGACGGATACCGTATCTAGATGGAATAACAACGGACCCACCGCTTCTTTTGGAGGAGAGGGCAAGACTCTCGCACTCGACGGTGTAGACCGCCTTGCTGTTAAAGCAGGAATAAACATGAACGCTTCTCCCTTTGTAGTTTTTGCGGAAGAGGTTGTTTCTGGGTGGCAGCAGGATTCTCAGACATCCGCAAGCGACGCTGCTAAAGAAGACGAGTTTGGTTCTGCTGTCGGTATAGACGTAACTGCTGGTACCTATGTAGTAGGGTCTCCTAAGAAGGACCTGGCAGGTAATGTAGACCAAGGCGCAGCATATGTTTACGACAGTATAACAGGGGGTGTAAGGGTAGAGGGTGTAGACGTCGGCGCGGCCGCAGGCGATTTGTTTGGTTCGGCTGTCGACGTGGACACCGATACCGTTGTGGTTGGAGCACCTGGATTTGAAACAGACCGTGGAATTGGTTATGTTTTCTACCGCGACGAGGGCGGAACTAACTTATGGGGCCAGAAGGCTGCCATCTCTGGTACCGGAATAGCCTCAACTGACGACTTTGGTATCTCACTGGCTATAGACGTAGATACAGTTATTGTTGGGGCGCCTGGAGACACCTCGGATGCTGGCACAGCGTACGTGTTTGAGCGGAACAACGGAGGAGCTGACCTCTGGGGTCAAACAGTTGAAATAACTGGAGCCTCCCCCTCAGCGGGAGACAGGTTCGGGTTCTCTGTTGCGGTAGATGGCGACTTGGCTGTTGTAGGTGCCCCTGCAGCAACTTCCAGTGCTGGAAAGTTGTTTGTCTTTGGACGAGACTCGGGCGGAACTGACACCTGGGGTCTTATTAAAGAGATTACAGACGTATCTCCCTCTGCAAGTGATGAGCTGGGCTACGCTGTTGCCATTAGTGGTAATGTAATCGTGGCCGGCGCCAAGGGTACTAGCTCTAGTGCTGGTACCGCGTATATATTCGAAAAGGATGAAGGCGGAGCAGACAACTGGGGACAGGCCCAACAGGTAAACGCAGCCTCCCCGGTAGCCAACGATGAGTTTGGTATATCTGTTTCCATCTCCGGTAACCTAGCTGTTATCGGGGCCAAAGGTGACGACTCTGCATCATCTGGAGCCGGTGCGTACTACGTATTTGAGAAGTCCGGAACATGGCCAGCAACAGAGACAGACGTCGTAACCGCCTCTGATGCAGAAGTGGACGCTTCGTTCGGTATTGCGCTCGCCGTAGACGGGGACAACGTACTGGTAGGAGCAAGCCTGGATAATGGGGCCTCCACCGATGTTGGAGCTGCCTACCTATTTGACCGGGACCAAAGCGTCACTTGGGCACATGCTTCTAAACTTACAGCGGTAGATACTGCGGCCGGAAATGTCTTCGGTAACTCTGTAGACGTTAATGGTACCAGACGCATCATCGGCGCGGTCAGAGACGATGACAATGGTCTCTTGTCTGGAGCTGCTTACCTGTACGAGAGCACTACACATGACCAAAAGATTACTAAGGTAGATGGTCAGGCTAACGACCTCTTTGGTACTTCTGTTTCTATTAGCGGAGATACCGTTGCTGTAGGAGCGCCCGGAGATACTACTAATACAGGCGGAGTAAGTATTTTCGAGAAGGCAGGGACTTGGTCAGAGACTCTTACTGTATCCGGCGTAGGTATAATAGGAGAAGATGATTTTGGATTCTCTGTTTCATTGGATGTTGACTCCCTGATTGCTGGTGCCCCCGGAAAGCTGTCCAACTCTGGAGCAGCCTATATCTTTTATCGAGACGAAGGCGGCGCCGACACTTGGGGACAGAAAGTTGCTCTGACTACTTCAGGCTCTCTGGACCTAAACGATGACTTTGGTTATTCAGTAGCCATTCAGGGAGACTACGCTGTAGTAGGCGCCCCGGGAGACAGTTCCGATGCTGGAGCAGCTTACGTATTTGAAAAGGATGTCTATGGTGCCGATACGTGGGGACAAGTAGCAAGAATGACAGCTGCTTCTCCTGTAGCTGGGGACAGGTTTGGACAGGCAGTTACCATCAGTGGGGCCTACGCTGTTGTGGGGGCACCGCAGGCTTCCTCAGCCGCCGGTAAGGCCTATGTTTACGAGTTGAGCGGCTCCTGGCCTGTTGTGGAGACTGCAGCATTGGCGGCATCCGACGCCGCTGCAGGCGACGGGTTCGGTTATTCTGTTGATGTTAGCAGCTCTCAACTTGCTGTAGGAGGGTACCGCAACGATGATGGTGGAAGTAGCACGGGCTCTGTTTACGTATTTGAGCGTAATGTTGGCGGAACGTGGGAACAGCTGAACAAGGTACTTGCTTCTGACCCCACGGCAGGAGATGAGTATGGTTACTCTGTTGCTATAGATGACGGTACGCTGGTAGTAGGAACATTTATTGCACCTGAGTTTGACGAAGCGGCCTCGTGGGTAGGAGCCACTTTAGCTTATTCGGGTGACTTAACTTTGGGTACTACTGCCGAGCTGCAGAATTTCAGACTGCACCCCGCTGCTATAGATTTTACAGCAGGCACTCGGAACATTGTACTAACGTACAGCACAGCCGGGGACAACTACGGTGTTGTTGTTGATGGTACGGCGTACGCCGCTGCTACTCCTGGTGTAAGCTACTCCAATGAGATGGTGTCATTTACCATTTCAAATCTTACTGCTCCGGGCGACGGGCAGTCGTTTATTGTAGATGCTACTGTAAGTAAAGCTGCTGCCGTTGACAGCACTACCGCTTCTGGTGTTTCTTTGGAAATAGAGAGGGCCGGAACTAATGGGTATGTGCGTTATAAAGAAGCAACGGACGGTGCAACCACCGTACTGTTTACAGGTAACGTTGCATCTGATTACCGTCACCGCGCACAGCTGTACGGTGAAGCGGGGAGCGCAGAGGTAGATGTCAGTGTAGACTCTTATGTTGCTACAGGAGATACATCAGTATTTGACTCTCCTGTGTTAAGTCTTGTTACAATAGACAAGCAGGGGGACCTTAT
>Ga0316190_10000441_pt1 | contig 28600 bp, 24 predicted proteins | sample Eddworburrow2_MG_FD_204929 | JGI IMG/M metagenome (GOLD analysis project Ga0316190, IMG submission 204929) | Coastal sediment microbial communities from Maine, United States - Eddy worm burrow 2 | ecosystem: Environmental > Aquatic > Marine > Coastal > Sediment | place: USA: Maine | collected... | reverse complement strand
ACCTGATTGTTTTCAGGCTTGCTTATTATATATCGCTATGTGCCGATGAAATAGAAGCTAACTCAATCCTGGCTCGGTATGGGGAATGTTTAAAAACAATTTTTTTCGCTATTCACTTGGTGTCGTATTGGTGGTGTTCATCGCCATTCTGGCGCTGCTATGGTTTGGTACGACTTCAAAAAGCCATGTTACGCACCTGGAAAGCCATTGGAAGATTGATAACAAACATGCCGCCGAGAGCGCCTATGCCATTAGCCGTATCCACTCAAGTTTTGGTTACGGCGGTTTTATCCATAATTTTAAAAACTTTGTCATGCGGCGTGATGCCAGCCGTATCGCGCTCATTGACAGCAATCTGGTTGGGACCTACGAGGCGATTGAGGCTTATGAACAGCTATCGATTTCCCCGCAGCAACGGGCAGCCATAACACAGTTTCGCCAGACCGTTGACGAATATGCCAAGAAGTATGTGCTGGCCAAACAGTTAGTGGAGCGCAGTGCGGACACTGAACTTATTGATCCGCAAGTGCGTGTCGATGATGGACCCGCTCTACAGGCGCTGGAATATTTATCCAGGGCGACTCTGGATTTCAATCGCGAGATAAATAATGAGATTGGCCGCGATATTGCCTTGACGCAGGCCTTTATTGATTGGGGCTGGCTGCTGGTGCCGCTGTTTGTTTTTCTGGGGGGGGTCATTATTTTCATGCTGTTTCGCCTGACCAGGGGTAATGAGGCCTTACAAACTGCCAAGCAGTATGCCGATGATGTGCTCAAGGCAACACCGGATGCGCTGCTGGTGGTGAACAAGGCGGGTGAAGTTCTGAATGCCAATCTCGAGGCGCAATCCCTGCTTGGATATCGTATTGATGAGTTGATTGGCCTGAGCCTGGAACAGTTGATGCCTGAACGCTTTCGTAGGCCGCATTCGAGCTATGTTAAAAATGCTTTTGACCAGGGGCAGTCCCTGTCGATGAATGAGCGTAGCGAGTTGCTGGCCTTGACCAAGCAGGGTGAGGAGGTCCCGGTTGAGATCAGTCTCAGCTACACTTCTCAAAATGGCGAGCTGCAGTCCATCGCCACCATCCGCAATATCACTGCCCGCAAGTTGGCCGAGCAGGGGCTACGTCTGGCTCGCAAGGTGCTGGATGAAGCATCGGAGGGGATTTTGATTACTGATAGTGATGACATCATTATCGACATGAACTCGGCCTTTTGTCAGTTGACCGGCTACGAGCGTGAAGAGCTGTTAGGGCAGTCACCTTCGGTGCTGAATTCAGGGCGACACGATCCGGCCTTCTATCAGCAAATGCGGCATCAGTTGAATAAACTTGGTTATTGGAAAGGTGAGGTGTGGGATCGGCGCAAGGATGGTCAGTTGATTCCGAACCTGGTCAGTATTAGTACGGTAGCGGATAAAGCGGGTCGGGTGAGTAATTATGTCGCCCTCTTTTCCGATATCACCCAGATCAAGGAGAATGAGCAACGCCTGGAACACCTGGCGCATTTTGATGGCCTGACTGGGCTGGCCAATCGTATGTTGTTTCATGACCGTCTGCGGGCGGCGCTGCATCGGGCCCATCGTCATCGTGATTGCTGTGCGGTGTTGTATATCGATCTGGATGGTTTTAAGCAAGTGAATGATAGGCTCGGGCACGGGGTAGGGGATGAGGTGTTGGTCAGGGTTGCCCGGAAAATAGAGCAAGCTGTTCGTGAGGACGATACGGCTGCCCGGCTGGGTGGTGACGAATTTGCTATTATCTTCAATGAACTGTCGAATAAGGACGATGTGGATGTGTTGGCTGCTCGCGTGCTTAAGAACCTCACCTTTGAGGTAAATGTTGGTGCTGAGGCGTTGCCCATATCGGCCAGTATTGGCATTGCCCTCTACCCTGATCATGGTGATTCGGTGGAGTCATTGTTGGTTTGTGCCGACCAGGCGATGTACTGCTGCAAACATCATGGTAAAAATGGCTATCGTCGTTTTAGTGAAGAAATGGCCGTCTAAAACTGCAAATAATTGCGCTAAAGTTCCTTCCTGATTGTATAAAAGCTCGTGCTACCGTGGTCTAAAATTACAGCGTGGTTATGAGTGCCAGCTATTGGTTATCATGATTCTTTCAAGGTGTATTTCTGAATGGCCAAACTTAAGTGAATAAAGCGAATGTCATCAAACTCTCTGTCGGGGGTATGAGCTGTGCTGGCTGCGTTGCCGCCGTCGAAGATAGTCTTAAGGCTGTCGCCGGGGTAGAGCAGGCCAGTGTTAATTTTGTCGAGCATACTGCTGACGTAACCGGTTCGATGACGGCAGCGAGTTTGATCGATGCTGTTGTCGCTGCGGGTTATGAGGCGGCGGAATTAAAAGGCACGGATGAAGAGACTGACGAGAAACAGGCCGCCGAGCTTATTTATTATCGCCAGTTGTTGAAAAAGGCAGTTGTCGCTGCCGTTGTTGGTGCGCCATTGTTTCTGATGGGGTTGTTGGGCGCCATGCCAGCCATGAGTGGTGGCGGGCGTCTGTTCTGGTTTTTTGTGGCGGTGTTGAGTCTGTTTGTGTTGATCTATTCTGGCGGCCGTTTTTTTAGCGGTGCCTGGAAGTCGTTCAGAAATCATAACGCCAATATGGATACCCTGATTGCCCTCGGTACAGGCACGGCCTGGATTTACTCGGTGTTGATTGTTTTAGTACCGACCTTGGTGCCAGAGCAGGCCCAGCATGTCTATTTCGAAGCGGCGGTTATCATCATTGCCTTGATCAATCTTGGTTCAGCCCTGGAGATGCGCGCCCGCGGCAAGACCTCCGAGGCAATCAAACGCCTGATCGGTCTGCAGCCAAAGACGGCACGGGTAGTGCGCAACGGTCAGGAAGTCGATGTGCCGATTGAGCAGGTTGGTCTGGATGAAACACTGAGGCTGCGGCCGGGTGAAAAGATCGCTGTTGACGGTGTCGTCATCGAAGGCCATAGCAGCGTTGATGAGGCGATGCTTACCGGTGAGCCTATGCCGGTGGCAAAGCAGGTCGGTGACGAACTGGCGGCAGGCACTATCAATAAGTCTGGCACGGTATTGTTTCGTGCCACGCGCATCGGCAAGGATACGGCGCTGGCGCGGATCATTGAGATGGTGCGCCAGGCGCAGAATTCAAAACCGGCCATAGGGCGATTGGCTGACAGGATTGCAGCGCTGTTTGTGCCGACGGTCTTGATTATTGCTGTGCTGACCTTTCTGGCCTGGTTCAACTTTGGTCCTGAGCCCCGGGTTGCTTATGTGTTGGTGACCACCATGACGGTACTGATTATTGCCTGTCCCTGTGCTTTGGGTCTGGCGACACCGATTTCGATCATGGTCGGGGTGGGCAAGGCGGCGGAATACGGTGTTTTGATCCGTAATGGCGAGGCGCTGCAGCGGGCCGGACAGTTGACTACGGTGGTGCTGGACAAAACCGGTACGGTGACCGAGGGGCGACCGGCAGTGACCGAGCTGGTGGCGCTTGATGGCGATCAACAGCGTCTATTGCAACTGGCTGCCAGTCTCGAAGCCGGTTCGGAGCATCCCCTGGCTGAGGCGATTATTGCGGCGGCTAGAGAGCGCCATCTTGAGTTGCAGCTGGTGCAGAACTTTTCTGCCATTGCCGGTCATGGTGTGCAAGGTGAGGTGAATGGTCAGCGGCTGCTGTTGGGCAATGAAAAGCTGATGTCTGAACAGCAGGTTGATGTCAGTACCGGTCTTGATCAGGCGCAGCGTCTGGCGGGCCAGGCGCAGACGCCGGTGTTTGTCGCAGTCGATGGTGTTTATCTTGGCATTATTGCGGTGGCTGATCCTATCAAGGTCGATTCAAAACTTGCGATTGAACGGTTGCAGCGGGCGGGTCTGAAGGTGGTGATGTTGACGGGGGATAATCGCGCCACGGCTGAGGCTGTGGCGCGACAGGTCGGTGTGGATGAGGTGCTGGCGGAAGTCTTGCCGGGTGATAAATCCGACAAAGTGGCCGAACTACAAAGTCGTGGTGAAGTGGTGGCCATGGTTGGCGATGGCATTAATGACGCACCGGCCCTGGCCCGGGCTGATGTTGGATTTGCCATCGGTAGTGGTACTGATGTCGCCATAGAAAGCGCCGATATCACCCTGATGCGTGGTTCATTGCATGGCGTGGTCGATGCTATCGAGATATCCAAAGCGGCAGTACGTAACATCAAACAAAATCTGTTTGGTGCTTTTATTTATAACAGTCTGGGAATTCCGGTGGCGGCCGGCTTGTTGTTTCCGTTCACAGGGCTGTTGCTCAATCCGGTGATTGCCGGTGCGGCGATGGCCATGTCTTCGCTGACAGTGGTGAGCAATGCCAATCGCCTGCGTTGGTTTGAACCAAAGGGCAAGCGCTGATGGATGGTTTGATTAATCTGCTGGCCCTGGTATTGATCGGATTTATTGTCTGGTGGTTTTGGCTGGCAAGGTCGCAGGGTGTGCAGGCCAAACAAGAAGCAATTGATGTGATTGTCGATGGCGGTGTTTATACGCCTGCAATCATTGAAGTGAGTCGTGGCCATACCGTTGTGCTTAATTTTATTCGCCGTGATGCCTCGCCTTGCGCCGAGCGGGTGATCTTTGCCGAGCTGGGTGTGAGTGCCGAGCTGCCGTTGGCCGGATCGAAACAGGTGGCGTTGAAACTGGATGATGAAGGTGAGTTTGAATTCACCTGCCAGATGGGAATGTATCGCGGCAAGTTGATAGTGAAATGATTCTATTAGCTATTTCATCTTCGTTCTGACAAACAGTGTGGCGCAGGGGTATAATGCCCATCCCAGTTTTGTGTGTTATGACTCTGTTGCTGAGGCATGACTGATGTGTTTTTGAAGTTGAATAGGAAATATGTGTAATGGCGGTATCTGCAGGTAGAAAACCGGTGATGACGATATATTCGGATAATAATTGTCCTTACAGTCATCGGGCTCGGATTGTGCTGGCAGAGAAGAATATTACCGCTGATGTGATTGCTGTTGCTGACCATCATTTACCTGAAGACCTGCTTGAACTGAACCCCTATAATTCTCTGCCAACCCTGATTGATCGTGACCTGGTGTTATACCATTCGCGCATCATCATGGAGTATCTGGATGACAGATTTCCTCATCCGCCCTTGATGCCGGTTGATCCGGTGTCGCGAGCTCAGAGTCGTCTGTTTTTGTATCGTGTTGAGCGTGACTGGTTTAGTCTGCTGGATGATCTGACTGGGCGGGATACCAGCCAGGCAGACAAGGCGCGAATTGTTCTGCGTGATGGTTTGATTTCTGTTGCGCCTATCTTTGAGCAAAAACCATTTTTTATGAGCAATGAGTTCAGTCTGGTGGATTGTACTTTGGCCACCTTGTTGTGGCGTTTACCCAGTTACGGCATTGAATTACCTGCACAGGCTAAACCCTTGTTGGAATATGCCGAGCGAATTTTTAAGCGTGAAGCATTTCAGGCTAGCCTGACTGTTGAAGAGCGGGATATTCGTAGCTAAGAATTGCCAAAGGATTTTATTGTGATTTCTTCCCGTCCCTATTTGATTCGGGCCATCTATGAGTGGATTGTCGACAACGATCTGACACCCTATTTGTTGGTTAATGCCGAGGCTCCGAATGTCACTATCCCGGAACAGTACATCCAGGATGGTCGTATTATCCTCAACGTTAGTCCCAGGGCCGTGCGAGATTTGGATCTAAGCAATGACTGGGTGATGTTTAACGCCCGTTTCGGTGGTGTTTCAATGGAGGTCAGCGTGCCGCCGCCAGCTGTGTTGGCCGTGTATGCCAAGGAGAATGGCCGGGGTATGGTGTTTTCCGATGATGATGAAATTCATGATGAGGGTTATGACTCGGAGCCGCCGGATGACAAGCCTCCTGAGCCTCCTGTGCCACCCGGCAAGGGGCGTCCAAGTCTCAGAGTGGTGAAGTAGCTCCGAATACAGAAAGGCAGGTTTCCCTGCCTTTTTTATTTGCGCTATTGGCCAGGGATAAAAGATTTGCCTGGGATGCCGCTATTGCTAAATAGCAGTCCTGAAGCGGAGAAACTTATGATCAAGGTTGTTTGTGGCGACATTACAAAACTCAAAGTCGACGCCATTGTAAATGCTGCCAATAGTGATCTATTGCCAGGTGGTGGTGTGGACGGTGCTATTCGCCATGCGGCCGGGCATGAGTTGAATGAGGCCTGCGAGCGTCTTGATGGTTGTCCGGTTGGCGAGGTGCGTTTGACCTTGGGCTTTCGTTTGCCAGCCAGGTATGTGATTCATACCGTTGGTCCTATCTGGCAGGGGGGCGATCACGGCGAGGCTGAGTTGTTGCATCATTGTTATCACGAGAGCTTTAAGCTGGCGATGGACAGAGATCTGCGCAGTATTGCCTTTCCTTGCATCAGCACAGGCGTCTATGGCTATCCGAAACAGCAGGCAGCAGTTATAGCCGTGGAAGAGATGAAGCTCTTTGAGAATCGCATTGCTGAGATTATCGTCTGTTGTCACTCGGAAGAAGACGAAAAAATTTATTCCATGTTACTGGGTTTGTCATAACCTGGCTTAATCTTAGCTGGAGTGGTGCTGATGTGCCGGGCACAAGTCCTCGGTGTTGCGAACCCGCAAAATAATCGTAATCGGGATTAGCAATATTGCTGCAACGATGCATTGAAGCATTACAGAATCAAGCACGTAGATAGAAATCGTACCTGAAAAAATGATGGTGGTGATGGCCATGATCTTGGCGCGTTTGGGCATGGAGCGGGTGGTTTGCCACTGGTTGATCATGGGGCCAAAGATGCTGCTGGCCAGCAGCCAGTTATAAAAGCGTGGTGATGACTTGGCAAAGCAGGCTGCTGCCATCAGTACAAAACAGGTGGTCGGCATGACTGGCAAAATTGCGCCTAGCACGGCCAAGCCAAGACAAAAAAAGCCAAGCACTGTTAAAAAGGGTTTCATCTGTGTTTTGATCCTGTTTGTTCGGTCACCTATTCCTTATATCGGTCTTTTCTCTGGCAATCTGTAGCCAGCGAGCTTATTTTTTATCGGCAAGCCGACGCATTAAAACTGTATAAATTGTTGGGGAATGGTGTCGGCGGGTGATAAAGGGGGGGTATGACTGGGTTTATGGCTGGGTTTTTGCCTGGCGAGGGGGCAGCTTTTTATCTGCATTGAGGATGTTGTTGGGATCAAACTGGACCCTGATATTGTGCATCAGCTCAAGGGTGGCGGCATCAATTTCACGGCTGACAAAGTCACGTTTGACTAAACCAACCCCGTGTTCGCCGGAGATGCTGCCATTGAGTTCCAGTACCAGGCTGAATACCTCGTCGAGACATAAATCGGCACGCTGCATTTGTTTGGGGTCATCAGGGTCAATCAATAGATTAACGTGGATGTTGCCATTGCCGGCATGGCCGAAATTGACGATGGTGATGTCATATTTTTTTGCCAGGGCTGTCAGGCCGTTGATCAATACCGGTATTTCTGAGACCGGCACCACCACGTCTTCGTTGATCTTTTTTGGCGCGATGTTGCGTAGTGCAGGGGACAGGGCTTTGCGTGTGTCCCAGAGCTGCTGCACTTCCTGTTTGCTCCTGGCCAGGGTGACGCTCAGTGCACCATCGTTACGGGCTGCGGTGGCGACAGTCTCGGCGGCCTGATCCAGGCCGGCTTCGAGACCATCGACCTCTATCATCAACATGGCGCCAGCCCCTTGCGGTAACTCAGCTTTAGAGTAGTCGCGGATCATTTCAATCGCCTGACCATCAATAAACTCCAGCGCACAGGGTGTCACCGGTTGGGCCATGATGGCCGAGACAGCCTTGGCGGCACTATCCATATCCTGATAGATGGCTTGCAGGGTGCGTTTGGCCTCTGGCAGTGGGGTCAGTTTGAGGTTGGCCTCGGTGATGATGGCCAGTGTTCCCTCTGAGCCAATCAATAAGCGGGTCAGGTCGTAGCCGACCACGCCCTTGCTGGTGTAGACGCCAGTGCGAATCTCCTTGCCCGCACCGGTAATGGCACGCAGACCGAGGACATTATCGCGGGTCGAACCGTATTTGACCGTGCGTGGTCCGGCCGAGTTATAGGCCAGGTTGCCACCGACACTGCAAAAGGCGGCGCTGGTGGGGTCGGGTGACCAGAAGAAGCCATGTTCCCTGGCGGCATCCTGCACCTCCTGGTTGGTGACGCCGGGTTCAACCACCATGACGCGGTTGGCTGGATCTATCTTGATGATACGGTTCATGCGTTCCAGCGATAGCACAATGCCGCCATGGATGGGCACGGTGGCGCCGGTGGTGCCGGTGCCGCGACCGCGGGCAATCAAAGGGATTTGTTGCTGGTTGCAGAGCTCTACCAGGGGTTGAATTTGCTCGTGGCGACTTGCCAGTACCACGGCATCGGGCATGGCTTGAAGACGGCTATTGTCGTAGCCGTAGGGCCAGCAATCAGAGGCTTCTGTCAGCAGGTTTTCTTTACCAACGATCTCGCCCAGGCGCGTCAGTGTTGCTGCATTTATTTTCACTGGATATTTTCTTGGTATTGAAACAGTTTGATGATCTGTTTGACATCATTAACCTGGCGCACGGCATTGGCGGCAATGTCACCTTCTGCGCGTGTTACCAGCCCGAGCAGGTAGACGACCTGGTTTTCAGTCACCACTTTAAAGTGCAGGCCATTGATCTTTTTCTCAGCCAGCAGGGCCGACTTTACCTTGGTGGTAAGCCAGGTGTCCTGGCGGCGTGATTTAAAGTCCGAAGCCGGTGCAACAATGGTTTCATTGTGTATCTGTTTTACTTTGGCGACGTGCTGGGCATGACGAACGACGACGTTGCGTATCTCTGTGGTTGGTGTTTCACCAGTCAGCAATACCACACCGTTGTAGCTGGTGACATTGACATGGATGTGGCGTCTGATGCTGTCATCGGTATAGATCTTTTCTTCTATCTTGAGCTGGATGTTGTTGTCATCGATGATGGTTCTGGTGTCACGGCGGTCGGCGGCGGTCGCTCCGGCTAGTGCGCCACCGGCCATGATGGCGGGTGCGGCACAACCCGAGACAAACACGGCACTGATCAGGGTGATAAAAAATAAACGAGTTAGTCTGGACATGGGTTAATCCTTTTGCCCGAAGATTTGCAGGTCAATCTGTTCGCAGAGGCAGTGAATCACGAGCAGGTGTACTTCCTGGATTCTGGCGGTTGAGTCGGATGGCACACGGATTTCAACGTCATCGTCTTCGAGGTGGGCGGGAATCTCGCCACCATCACGACCAGACAGGGCAACCACTTTGACGCCGCGTTCGTGGGCGGCATTGATGGCGTTGATGATGCTGGGTGAGCGGCCGCTGGTGGAGATGGCCAGCAGTACATCACCGTCTTGTCCCAGGGCGCGAATCTGTTTGGCAAAGACCTCTTCGAAACGATAATCGTTGGCGATGGAGGTTACCGTTGAACTGTCGGTGGTCAGGGCGATGGCGGGCAGGCCGGGACGTTCCATCTCGAAGCGGTTGAGCAGTTCAGATGAAAAGTGTTGCGCATCAGCGGCTGAGCCGCCATTGCCGCAGCTGAGGATCTTGTGGCCGCCGAGCAGTTGTTGCACCAATAAAGTGGCGGCATCGGCAATTGTCGGCGCCATGATGTTAGCTGCTTCAAGTTTGGTGTTGGCGCTCTCACTAAACACTTGTTGAATGCGTGAAACTGCATCCATAGATAGATTCCTTTTTAGTCTGTGTGTGGTTCGAAGTTTAACCTCATGTCACCTGAAACGCATCCTGAATCCAGTTAATAACGGTTTCGTTGCCCTGCGGTGACATTGAAACAACATCGAAGCGGGCTGGCTGTTGGGCTAAATTGCTGTGCTGCTGCAAATAGTGTGAAGCAGTAGTGATGATCTTGCGTTGTTTGCGTTGGTCGACGCTTTCGGCTGCGGAGCCAAAACCACTGTTGCGGCGATAGCGTACTTCGACAAAGACGGTGTAGTTGCCATCCTGCATGATCAGGTCAATCTCGCCCTGACGGCAATGGTAGTTGCGTTCAATCAGTTGCAGGCCCTGCTGTTGCAAATGGTCGCAGGCCGTTGCTTCGGCTGTCTGACCGGTTTGCTGTTTGCTGTCACGATTCATGAAGGCTTGTTATACAAGGTGGTGGTTGCGTCGATAAGCTGAGGTTTGCCTGACCTGAATCGCGCCCACAGTAGCTGGCGGTGAATGCGGTTGTTTTCATCTAGATAGAGATTGCCTGTTTCAGCGCTGAAATGGTTTTGCTGGTTGTCGCGCATGTTATTCAATTGGCTGATCAGGCGATAGGCGTCGATGCCCATGGCATAGAGGCGTTTAAAGGGCGCGGCATTGCGCGGCCAGGTATCGGTAAACAGCTGCCAGTTGGGTTGATGGCCTTTACCATCAGTGAGGACCCAGGGCATGTCGCTAAAGGTGATGCCATCCATATCTCTATCCTGGGTGGTGTTGGTTTCGCCGCTAAAGACATGGGAGGTGCTGTAGATAGGTAGGTTGGCTGAGTAATAAAATTTCAGTTGTGGCCGGATTTGGCGCGCCTGATTGGGGAAGGCGGCGACATAGATAAAATCCACATCCTGACGTCGGCGTGGTTCAAATTCGAGCTTCAGTCCGGTCAGTTGTTGCAGTTCATCTTTGCGCTGTCTGCTTTCATCAATATTGAGCAGGTTGATAACCGGGGCGGCGAAGTCGTGCAGTGCCGGATTGTAGCGTTGCACTTCGACCGTGTTGCCATCCAGTTGTTGCCAGTGTTGTTGGAAGGTGCTGAGCATGCGGTCGCCCCATTCACCTTCTGGTGCTAGCACCAGGGCTTTGTTGTGACCATCCAGCCAGGCGCGCTCGGCTACCTGGCGGGCTTCATCTTCGGGCAGTAGTCCGTACTGAAAAAAGTTTTCTGCCACCAGGGTCTCTTCGCTGAGATAGTTTAAGGCCAGCGTTTTGACCGGTATTTCATCTAGTGCGGCGACGGCTTCCAGCAGTGGTTTGTGCAGCGGCCCAATGATCATGTCGGCGCCGTTATCGATGGCTTGTTGATAGACCTCCAGACCAATCATGACCTCATCGCTGGTGTCATAGATGCGTATTTCAGGTGAGTAGCGCCGATTACTGCGGCTGTAGTAGGCCGCCAGAAAGCCATCCCTGATGGCTCTGGCCGGGGTGGCAAAGCTACCGCTCAGAGGCAGCAGCAAGGCAATCTGTTTGGGGCGGTCCAACTGGATGTCCTGGTAGGTCAGCAGCTCATCGATAAACTGATCGGCGGCAGGGTGGTTTGGATAGTTTGCCAGCCAGGTCTGTAGTTGGTTATGCAGATGGTCAGGCAGGTTGACTGATGCCTTATAGAGATAACCGAGCTCAAGCCAGCCGCTGACAACATCAGGTGCCGGCTCGGTGCGCAGTGCCAGTATCGCGGTGCTGCTTAGCTGGCTTAATGATTGCCAGATTTGTTGGTGATTGCGATGGACCTCGGCGCTACTGTCGAGATAGCTTTCCAGGGCGATGCGCTCGCGCATGGATTCAAGATGATTGCCGCTCATGGCGTAGGCGTCGGCACGTAGCGTGTACCAGGTTTGGATTTCTGTCAGCGGAATGTTGTTGCTTGGCAGGCGCAGTTGTTCGAGGGCGGCTTCCGGCTGTTGTTCATATAGGGCAATGCGTGCCCGGGTAAAACGATACTGGATCTGATCCCGTGGCCTGAGCGTGGCAGGATTGATTTGTGCCAAAACATTGTTGGCGTGATCGATGTGCTGACCACGTGCGAGGATGGCGGCGGCGGTTAGCAGGTATGTTTGCCGTTCGCTAGCGCTACCTTGTTGCGCCAGTTGCAGATAGGCTTGTGCGGCGCTGACATAGCTGCCTCTGGCGCTGGAATCCTCAGCCTGTTCGAGCAATAGGTTTGGTGCCAATGGCTGGCTGCTGGGTTGTTCGGGCGCTGTGCTGCAGCCACTCAACAGGGCGATAATTGCCAGGAGTCCGAGGTAGACCAGGCGCTTGTTTTGCGTAGCAGGCTGCGGCATATAAGGTTATGAATCTAGTGTGAATTATTAATGTCTGAAAACGATTTCGGGCAGTATATCATGGCATGCTACCCTGTATCCCGCATAGCAGATAGGTCTGAAAGTCATGGTAAATCAAGGGCAACTTTACGTGGTTCCCACCCCGATTGGTAATCTCGGTGATATGACGCCGCGGGCGATTGAAATCTTGAATCAGGTAGATGTGATCGCCGCGGAAGATACCCGCCACAGTGCCCGGTTGTTGCAGCACTTTGGTATCAAAACCCCGGCTCTGGCTTACCATGAGCATAACGAGCGGCAGCTGTGCCATAAGCTGGTTGAGCGGATTTTATTGGGCGATAGTGTGGCCTTGATTTCTGATGCCGGCACGCCGCTGGTTAGCGACCCCGGTTATCACCTGGTGCGTGCTGCCCGTGAAGCCGGTGTGCAGGTGGTGCCTCTGCCGGGTGCCAGCGCCATGATTACCGCCTTGTCGGCCTCGGGCCTGGCCTCTGATCGATTTGTGTTTGAAGGCTTTCTACCAGCCAAGTCAGCGGCCCGTCGTCAGCGTTTGCAGGCCCTGGCAGATGATTCCCGAACATCGATCTTTTATGAATCAACTCATCGTATCCAGGCATCGCTGGCGGATATGGCGGCTGTGTTTGGCGAAGACCGTCAGGCAGTAATTGCGCGTGAATTGAGCAAACGCTTTGAAACCATTCATGGTGATAGTTTGTCTGCCTTGCAGGTTTGGTTGGAGGCAGATGCGAATCAGTGCCGGGGTGAGTTTGTGGTGCTGGTGCAGGGGGCGACTGAGGTTGAGGATGAAGCTGTTGATGCCGAAGCTAAAAAGGTGCTGACCATTCTGATGCAGGAGTTGCCGCTCAAACAGGCTGCTGCGCTGGCGGCCAAGATTTCGGGTTTGAAAAAAAACGATTTGTATCGCCTGGGGCTGACGTTGTCTGAAAAATAGTTATGTTGTTTAGAGGTTTCAGACGCACTCAGGCGATTTGATGTTGTTCGCGTATTGCACAAACTCCTCGCTGGGCAGGGCATGGCTGAAATAAAAGCCCTGGAATATTTGACACTGATTATTCTTGAGGATGTTCAAAACTTCTTCTGTTTCAACGCCCTCGGCAATAATGCCCAGACTGAGATGGCGGGCCATTGAAATGATGGTTTCAACAATAGCCGCATCGTTGCTGTCTTCGGTGAGATCAAGAACGAATGATTTATCGATTTTGATCTGATCTATCGGTAGGCGCTTGAGATAAGCCAGCGATGAATAGCCAGTGCCAAAATCATCAATAGCGATACGTACCCCAAGCTTGCGCAGTGCCTCCATTTTGTTAACGGTGTCGACGATATCCTCGATCACCAAGGACTCAGTCAACTCCAGTTTAAGGGAGTCGGGGTTGACCTGCTGCTGTTGCAGGATGTGGGTAATATTGTCGATAAAGTTGCTCTGGTGGAATTGGCGGGCGCTGATGTTGATGGCAAGAAAACCAGTTTGCTGGCTCCAGGCGTGATTTTGCCACAGCTTAAGTTGTTTGATGGCTTGTTGCGCCACCCACTCACCTATCATCAGGATCAGACCGCTTTCTTCGGCAATCGGGATGAATTTTTCCGGTGAAATCCAGCCCTGCGTAGGGTGGTGCCAGCGGAGCAGGGCTTCGCTTCCGATCAGCTGATTGTTGTTGTTGATCAGGGGTTGGTAGTGTAGCTCGAATTGTTCGTTTTCCAGCGCGGCGTGCAGGTCCTTTTCCATATTTAGGCGTTGATCGGCAGCCTTTTGCATGCTCGGTTTGTAAAAGTGGATGGCATCTCCACCAGCGGCCTTGGATCGATACATGGCTGTATCAGCGTGTTTGAGTACATCGTCGGCAGTTTCATTGTTGATGGGAAATATGACGATGCCGATGCTGGGGCTGGTGTGATAATGATGGCCGTTGAGATGATAGGGTTCGGATAGGCTTTTGCGTAGTTTCTCGGCTACCAGTTTGGCTTCGTAGCTGGCTTCATCTGGCTCGTGGTTAAGCTCGGGCAGGAGCACCATGAATTCATCGCCGCCGAGACGGGCAACGCTATCCTCGGCGCGTACGTTTTGGCTCAGGCGTTTGGCAACTTCGCGCAGAATGGCATCGCCAGTGGCGTGACCGAGTGAGTCATTGATGGTCTTGAATCGATCCAGATCCAGGAACAGCAGCGCGCCTTTGGTTTGGTGGCGTTTGGTGATGTTGAGGTTGTGTTCCAGTCTGTCCATCAGCAGGCGCCGGTTGGGCAGATTGGTCAGTTCATCGTGATAGGCCAGGTGCTGGATGTGAGCCTCATTCCGCTTGCGCTGAGTGATATCGCGGGCGTTCAGGGTCAGGCCGACGATTTTGCCATCGACGAAGCGCGGAGCCACGCGTGACTCGTAACAAATTTTATCGCCATCAGGGCTGAGGTATTCGGTCTCGTAACTGCAGGGTGTGCCATCTTGTAATGTTTGTTCTAGCTTGCTTTGAACTTCACGGCGCTTGAGTGGGGTTTGAATATAGTCCAGGATTGATGCGCCGATCAGGTCTTCGACCGCCAGGCCGGGAGAGGCGGTGTTGGCAAATTCTATTCGCAACGCTGAGTTGAGTGTCAGAATGAAGTCAGGCGAGTTTTCGGTTAGGGAGCGCCAGCGTTCTTCCGAATCGGCCAGCTCTTGTTCAGCCCATTCTCTTTCTGCGCGTGTGCGCAGGCTCATGATGCCATAGGCCAGATCTTCGCTGAGTTCGGTCAGTAGCCGGACCTCTTCGCGATCAAAGGCGTTGCGCTCGGCGGAGTAGATGGAGAGACAGCCAAAGGTGTTCTCACCATCGTGTAGCGGCAGGCTGATGACTGAGGCAAAGCCGCGTTTATGGGCTTCATCGCGCCAGGGTGCGAAGCGGGCGTCATTCAGAACATCGCGGATTAATGAAGCAGAGCCAGTGCGGATTGCTGTGCCCGCCGGGCCACGGCCGCGTTCATTGCCTTCGGACCAGCTTAGTTGGGTCGTGTCTAGATAGCCATCTTCAAAGCCTGCCTGGGCCATAGGAAGCACAGTTTTGTCGGCATCGTTTTGGGTATAACCAATCCAGGTTAGTCGATAGTCGCCAACACCGACCATGATGCTGCAGACCTCATTTAATAACTCTTCTTCATTTTCGGAGTGGATCAGCGCGTTGCCGCAGGCGCTCAATGTCTGTAATGCCCGGTTGCTTCGCTGTAGTTCGGCGGTGCTTTTGTGTATTTGATGTTCCAGTTCGTCGGTGTGGATCAGGATTTTGCCTGTCAGTGGTCGCAGTAGCTGGATGAGAATTAGCGCTGCCGCGCCGGTCAGCGCGAAGACGATAAGCGCAATCAATAAGACCTGTTTGCGCAGAGAGGCATACAGCTCATGTGTTGTCACTCCAATCGCCAACGCCCAGGGGCTAGTGCCGATTCGGGTGTGGGCAATGATGAATTCCTGGCCTGCGAGACTGGTATATTGGCTGGTGCCTGTTCCGCTTTGTATGCCTTTTAATAGTGCTGCCTTGATTGCTTTTTCGGTTTTGGCTGATAACGGTTGTGCCGGGGTAGTGCCGCCGAACGAAATGATTTTTATAACACCCTGTTCAAGCATTCCGATATGAGCGCTCTGTTCATGTGACGGACCTTGTTGTTGGCGTTGTAATTTGGCGAGTACAGTGCTGTCAAAAGCGATGATGTCTGTGCCGATGCGTTGATGTTGGTGATTAAAAATTCTGGTGCCTATCAGCAGCACGGTTTTATCTGCAATTTTGATGGGCGCACTGATGACATGTTTTGGATCTATGCCATCAATTGGAATGGGCCGCAGTGCAGTGGGGATGGTCTGGCCAGCCTCGGTGACGATGTTGCCCTGTTGGTCCAGGCGTGTGATGGCGATGATCTCAGGGGACTCATTCATGGCGTCAGAGAAAATCGGCAGGGTTAGAGTCTGCAATTCAGTCAGGCTTAGGCGGCCAGTCTGGTATTGTTCGAGTTTTTGTCGGGCAAAGGTACGGCTGGAGATCTGCATAGCCAATTGACCTGTCATGGTCAGGTATTCCTTAATGGCAAGGGCTCGATTTTCGGTCATAGTCTTTAGGTTGGTCTCATAATGAGCCTTGTCGTGTTGATAGAATGGCACGGCGACAGTAATTGCAACGATAACGGCCGTCGTCAGAATGCCGACTGTGGTCAGGGTTAGTAGTCGTTTTTGGAGCAGGCTTGTACGTTGCAGATATGGCATAGATGTTTGAGGACATTGCTCGGCAAGGCTTTTGAGAGTATGTCTGTCTATGGATAAGGTAAAGGCTTAATTGCCTAAATGGGGCGTGGAGTTTTTAACCGCCAGCTGTTATCTTTGCGCCCGGAGTCGGCCAGGCAATCGCTATATCTGGATTTATTCAGATGTGGAGGAAAGTCCGGGCTCCATAGGGCAGAGTGCCAGGTAACACCTGGGGGGCGTGAGCCTACGGATGAAAGTGCAGCAGAAAATATACCGCCTAAGTCTTCGGACCGGTAAGGTTGAAATGGTGCGGTAAGAGCGCACCGCGTCGGTGGTAACATTCGACGGCTTGGTAAACCCCACTCGGAGCAAGACCAAATAGGGGAACGATGGTGTGGCCCGCACTGTTCCCGGGTAGGTTGCTTGAGGTGTGCGGTGACGCACATCCCAGATGAATGATTGCCCACGACAGAACCCGGCTTATCGGCCGACTCCATTTTTTTAGTCTCCTCCAGAATTTCCTGATTTTCCCTCTGAATCGACCCGAACTTAAAGTAAAGCTTTAGGTTCTGTGGTCAACATTTTGATTACAAAATCGATTGTTTTTCGGATGATTTTGAAACCTCTCCCACTTTGTCATTCCCTCACCTAAGTTGTTGTCATTAAAGAAAGAATTGCCATTTTGAAAGCCTGCTTTTGCTTGACATTGAGGCTATGGAATACCTATAGTGTCAAGAAGTGGGGGAAAGTGGTCGATAGTGGGTTAACAATGATTTAAAACGCCAAAGGGAGAACGCAGTTGTTCAAAGGGGTAAGCCCTATCAATATCGATGCCAAGGGTCGCATGGCGATGCCGGCAAAATACCGTGAGCGCCTGCGGGAGCTTTGTGACGGACGTTTGGTGTTGACTGTTGATTTTAGTGGCTGCCTGATGCTTTTCCCTGAAGCCGATTGGGAGCAGCTTGAGCGTAAGTTGGCTCGCCTGCCTGACCTTAATTCCAAGGCCCGTAGCCTGAAGCGTTTGCTGATGGGTTATGCCAGTGAGTGTGAGCTTGATGGTAACGGCCGCATCTTGCTGCCGAGTGTGTTGCGTGACTACGCCAAGCTCGACAAGCGCATCGTCCTGGTTGGTCAGGGCAATAAATTTGAAATCTGGGATGAAGAAACCTGGAACGGCAGTCGTGATGAGTGGCTTGCCGAGGTGGCGTCTGGTGAAGGATCGCTGCCGGAAGAATTGGAAAGTCTGTCGTTTTGAATGAAGTAAACAGCGAATTTAGCCACCGCCCGGTATTGCTGGATGAGTGTCTTGAGGCCTTGAGGATTAAGCCGGAAGGCGTCTATGTGGATGCCACCTTTGGCCGCGGCGGACACGCGGCGGCGATTTTGGAGCGACTCGGGCCCGATGGCCGGTTGCTGGGTCTGGATAAGGATCCGCAAGCAATTGCAGAGGCGCAACAAAAATTCGGGGCTGAGCCCCGTTTTAGTATCCATCACGGCAGTTTTGCCGAGTTGAAGCAGGTGCTGGCTGAAGAGGGTTTGCTGGGCAAGGTGGATGGCGTGTTAATGGATCTGGGTGTTTCATCACCGCAACTGGATGACGCCGGTCGTGGTTTTAGTTTTATGCGCGACGGCCCTCTGGATATGCGCATGGATAACAGTCGAGGTGTTTCGGCGGCCGAGTGGTTGGCTTCAGCCAAAGAGTCTGAAATTGCACGGGTGTTGAAAGAATACGGTGAAGAGCGTTTTTCCAAGCGTGTTGCGCGGGTCATTGTTGAGGCGCGCCAGGAGGCGCCGATTGAAACCACGGCGCAATTGACGGCGATAATCAAGGCGGTAATGCCACGGCAGCGTGAACAGGATAAACATCCGGCGACACGCAGTTTTCAGGGGATCAGGATCTTTATCAATCGCGAGCTGGATGATTTGAGTCTTTGTCTGGGGCAAATGCTGGATGTATTGAATACGGACGGTCGTTTGGCGGTGATCAGCTTTCACTCGCTGGAGGATCGGATTGTTAAACGATTTATGCGTGATCTGGCGCGAGGCGATGATTTTCCATCAGACCTGCCGGTGACCGTGGATCAGTTAAATCCACAGATGCGTCTGGTGGGCAAGGCAATCCACGCTACGCGGGACGAAATTAAATTGAATCCGCGCTCACGTAGCGCGGTATTACGCGTGGCGGAAAAACTCTGACGTGGCTGAGAGGATTCAGCATCAAGCCGTTTCAGATCAGACCGTGCAGATAGGGTTTGTTGCAGTGCTAAGCCTGGCCGTGGTGTTGTCGGCACTAGCGGTGGTTTATGCCAAGTTTCAAAGTCGCATTTTGTTTACAGAGTTACAGGGTTTGAACAAGGCGCAGGACAGAATGGATATTGAGTGGGGGCAGCTGCAGTTGGAGCAAAGCACTTGGGCGGCCCATGGACGAATTGAGCGTTTGGCGCATAAGAAATTACAGATGGTATTGCCTGAGGCAGGCCAGATAGTGGTGGTCAGTCCGTGAAAGAGTGGGATGCCCGCTTGATTGCAGCGCGGCGCTGGTTGTTGTTGGGAGTGTTGTTATTGGCTGCGGTTGTGCTTGGTTGGCGTGCGGTTTATCTGCAGTGGGTCGAGCAGGATTTTTTGCAGGGCGAGGGCGATGCCCGCCATTTGCGGGTAATGGACTTGGCAGCTAACCGCGGTGTGATTATGGATCGAAATGGTGAGCCGGTGGCGATTAGTACGCCGGTTGATTCGGTTTGGGTGAATCCCCAAGTCTATTTGGTCAATGAGGGTGACACGAAAGTGGCGCAACTGGCAAAAGTGCTGAAACTAAAGGTGAAAGAGTTGCGGCAGCGTATAACAACACGCGCGGGTCGTGAATTCGTTTATCTCAAGCGTCATGTTTCACCTGAGTTGGCAGATGAAGTTATGGCTCTGGCTATACCGGGTGTGGCCTTGCAGCGTGAATATCGTCGTTATTACCCCATGGCTGAGGTGATGGGGCATGTGGTTGGTTTTACCGATATTGATGACCTGGGTCAGGAAGGGATTGAGTTGGCTTTGAATGACCGTTTGCATGGTGTGAAAGGCGGTAAGCGGGTTTTGAAAAACAATATGGGTGAAGTGGTTGAGGATGTGGAAAGCATCTCAGAACCCCAGCCTGGTAAAGACGTTGTGCTTAGTATCGATAAGCGTCTGCAGTATCTGGCTTACCGTGAATTGAAGCGAGCAGTTAAAACCAATCGTGCCCGCTCTGCCTCGGCAGTGATCCTGGATGTGAAGACGGGTGAAGTGTTGGCGATGGTGAACCAGCCTAGCTTTAACCCGAATAATCGCGCCAGTTTTGAGTCCGCTAATTATCGCAATCGCGCCGTGACCGATGTGTTTGAACCAGGTTCAACCATGAAGTCGTTTACGGTTGCCGCAGCGCTGGAGCTGGGCAAGATTAAATCATCAACGGTGATTAAAACTTCGCCTGGCCACATGCGTGTTGGTAACAACACTATCCGTGATGCAGCCAACTATGGCGATATGGATATCACCAGGATCCTGCAGAAATCCAGCAATATCGGTGTCACCAAGATTGCCCTGTCGATGACGGCGGAAGAAATGTGGAAGTCGCTGGACAAGTTCGGTTTTGGTCTCGGCAGTGGTAGTCGTTTTCCTGGTGAAGCGGATGGCAAAATTGGTGACTACTGGCGCTGGAGTCCTATGCAACAGGCTAGTCGTGCTTATGGTTATGGTATGCAGGTGAGCGCACTGCAATTGGTGCGTGCCTATTCAATATTGGCGAATAATGGTCTGTTGAAACCGGTTTCATTTCTCAAGCTTGATCAAGCCCCTGATGGCGAACGGGTAATGTCGGCACGTGTTGCGTCTCAGGTGCGCAAGATGTTGGAGAGTGTCGTTTCTGATGACGGCACCGGCAAACAAGCCAAGGTCGATGGTTATCGCATTGCCGGCAAGACCGGTACCGTGCATAAGAGTAGTCGTGATGGCTACTCGGAAGATCGATATGTGGCCGTGTTTGCGGGTATTGCCCCAGCTTCAAAACCACGTCTGGCAATGGTGGTGGTGGTGAATGATCCAATGCTGGGTGATTACCACGGAGGTCAGGTGGCAGCGCCGGTTTTTGCAAAGGTGATGGATGGTGCGTTGCGCCTGATGAATATCCCGCCGGATGACAAACAGGCGATCAAACAACGTCAAGCGGCCAATGAGGCCTATTTGCTGCGTGTTGCCGGGGGTGCTAACCAATGACGTTTGCAAACTCTATGCAATTGCGTGAACTGTTGCAGGATGTGGTCGGTGCGATTGATGTTGATGTCGCTGTTTCTGGTTTGAAGCTTGATAGCCGCGAAGTGGTTGCGGGAGATTTGTTTGTCGCCTTGTCGGGTACGCGTGAACAGGGGCATCAATATGTGTCTGCTGCTATCGAAGCCGGTACGATTGCGGTGCTGGTTGATGAATCGGTGGTCGGTGATTTAATTGATATTACCGTGCCGTGTTTTGCAGTACCGGATCTTAGGCAAAAGCTTGGTCTGATTGCTGAGCGTTTTTATGGTTTTCCTTCGCGGCAGATGTTTGTGGTTGGTGTTACCGGCACTAATGGCAAGACCTCTTGTAGCCACTTTATCGCTCAGGTATTGAATACAGAGGCGGTGCCGGTAGCGCTGCTTGGAACCTTAGGCAACGGTTTGGTCGGGCAATTGCAATCGGCTAGCCACACCACGCCGGATGCCATTAGCCTGCATCGTATGATGCGTGAGTTTGTCGATGCTGGCGCCAAGTGTCTGGTGATGGAGGTGTCATCGCATGGTCTGGAGCAGGGACGAGTTGCCGGCGTTGGATTTGATCTGGCCTTGTTTACCAACCTGACACGTGACCATCTCGACTATCACGGCGACATGGCCTCCTATGGTCGGGCCAAGGCGGGATTATTTGAAATGCCGGGACTGCGTTATGCCGTAATCAATGCGGATGATGAATTCGGTCGCAGCTTGTTGTTGGATTTGCCTGCGGCTGTGGAGCACATTGCCTTTACCCAGACAGAAAATCATAGCGAAGAAAATGTAGTGCGCGGCCAGCTAATTAGTCAGGGCCATGATGGTCTGTTGTTGGATGTGCAAACCCCATGGGGTGATGGTCGTATCCATAGCGAACTGTTGGGTCAGTTTAATGCCAGTAATCTGCTGGCGGTGCTGGCGGTAGTGTTGCTGAGTGGCATGGGGATTGATACGGCGCTGCAAAAAATATCTCAGCTCAAGACTGTGCCAGGACGGGTTGAACGTTTTGGCGGAGTGGCTGGGCAGCCGTTGGTGGTGGTGGATTATGCCCACACACCAGATGCGCTGGAGCAGGTGTTGTTGAGTCTGCGTCAGCATTGTGCGGCACAGCTTTGGTGTGTGTTTGGTTGTGGTGGCGAACGTGACAAGGGCAAACGTCCGCAAATGGGCGGCATTGCTGGACAGTATGCGGATCAGATCGTGCTGACCGACGACAATCCACGCAATGAAAATCCTGATGCAATTATTGAAGACATCATTGTCGGTCTTAAGTCTGATCGTGTGACAGTGTTGCGTGATCGAGCTGCGGCAATTCGCCATGCAGTGACTAACGCCACTGCTACTGATGTGATCCTGGTTGCAGGCAAGGGACACGAAGATTATCAGCAGATTGGCGAGAAAAAAATTCCTTTTAGCGACAGCCAGCAAGTACAGCAGGCACTGGGAGTGGCAGCATGACTATGATGACGCTGCAACAGGCTGCCAAGATTCTTGATGCTGAATTGATTGGTGAGACGCAGATCAGTTTTGATGCGGTTTCAATTGATAGTCGCAAGATTGCCGCAGGTGATTTGTTTGTCGCCTTGCAAGGCCCCAATTTTGACGGTCATAAATTTGTTGCCGTTGCTGCTGATCAGAGTGCGGTGGCGGCGGTTGTGAGCAGACAGGTTGAAACCGATTTGCCGCAACTGATTGTGGCCGATACACGCCTGGCTCTCGGGCGCCTGGCTGCTGCCTGGCGGTCGAAGTTTCAGGGTCGAGTTATTGGTGTGACTGGCAGCAACGGCAAGACCACGGTCAAAGAGATGTTGGCGCGCATCATGGGTCAAAAGGGCGCAGTGCTGGCCACGGAAGGCAATCTTAATAATGATATTGGCGTACCGCTGATGTTGTTGCGCCTCAAACCTGAACAGCATCAAACCGCCGTGATTGAAATGGGTGCCAACCATGTCGGTGAAATAGCCTATCTCACTAGTCTGGTGCAGCCCGATGTGGCTGTTGTGACCAATGCGGCAAGCGCCCATCTGGAAGGTTTCGGCACCCTGGAGGATGTGGCGCGTGCCAAGGCTGAAATTTGGCAGGGTTTACGTGAGGATGGCACCGCAGTTGTTAATCAGGATGATGAGTTTGCTGGTTACTGGACTGAACTGGTCACCGACTATAAGAGTCTTGGGTTTGGCATGTTACCAACTGCCGACGTTAGTCTGGCTGATGGTGGTGTGCATTGGGAAATTTCTGCCAGCGGTTATAAAAGCCGCTTCAGGATGCAAACGCCTGCTGGAATGATCGATGTCGCCATGAATCTGGCCGGCAGACATAACGTCATGAATGCCCTGGCGGCGACGGCTTCGGCTCTGGCTGCGGGCGCGAGTGCTGCCGAGGTTCAGGCTGGCCTGGAAAGTATGGCGCCAGTTAAGGGCCGTTTGCGGCCCAAGGTGACGGGCCATGGACAATTGCTGATCGATGATAGTTATAACGCCAACCCGCACTCATTCCGCGCGGCAATGGATGTGTTGCTGCAGGCGCCGGGCGAAAAGATTCTGGTGATGGGCGATATGGCAGAGTTGGGTAAAACTACTGGTCAGCATCATTTTAGTGTTGGTGAAGAAGCGCGACAGAAGGGTATTGATCTGTTGTTGGCCTCAGGCAGTCATTGTCAGGAGGCGGTAAAAGGTTTTGGTGATGGTGCAACGTGTTTCGCAACACAGCAAGATCTGATTGAAAGTTTGTCTGCGATGCTGGCTGAGCCGGATCATCAAAATGCAGTGTTGCTGGTAAAGGGCTCGCGCGGTTCTGCCATGGATAAAGTGGTGGATGCGCTGGTAGCGGGAGGTCAAGGCTGATGTTGATGTCGTTGGCTGATTATCTGACCCAGTTTCACAGTGGCTTTGCTGTGTTTCAGTACATCACATTGCGTGCAATCCTGGGTGTGCTGACGGCACTGACGATCAGTTTTATTGTCGGCCCGCTGATGATACGCAAGCTGAGTTTATATAAGGTTGGTCAGCCGATTCGTGATCTGGGCCCAGAGACCCATTTTTCCAAGGCTGGCACACCAACCATGGGCGGCGCCCTGATTCTGGTAGCGATTGCCGTTAGCACGCTGTTGTGGGCTGATCTGGACAGTCGTTACATTTGGGTAGTGTTGTTGACTACCCTGGCCTTTGGTGTGATTGGTTTCTACGACGATTATAGAAAACTGGTGCTGCAAGATCCGAAGGGGATGTCGAGCAAGGCCAAGTACTTCTGGCAATCGCTGTTTGGCATGATAATCGCGGTATATCTTTATAAGACGGCGGTCTCACCGGCTGAAACACAACTGTTTGTACCCTTCTTTAAAGACATCGCCATCGACATGGGTTTGATGTTCATTGTGCTGACCTACTTTGTAGTGGTTGGTACCAGTAATGCGGTCAATCTCACTGACGGTCTGGATGGTTTGGCTATCCTGCCTACAGTGATGGTGGCCGGTGCGTTGGGTGTGTTTGCTTATGCCCACGGCCATGCCGGCTTTGCTGAATATCTGGGCATACCCTACATAAAAGGTGTTGGTGAGGTGATGATCTTCTGCGCCACCATCTGTGGTGCCGGTCTTGGTTTTCTCTGGTTTAACACTTACCCCGCTCAGGTCTTTATGGGTGATGTTGGCGCCCTGGCACTGGGTGCTGCGCTGGGTATTGTTGCGGTGGTGGTACGTCAGGAACTGGTACTAGTCATCATGGGCGGTGTGTTTGTGATGGAGACCGTTTCGGTAATCCTGCAAGTCGTGTCTTACAAATTGACTGGTCGTCGCATCTTTCGCATGGCGCCACTGCATCATCATTTTGAATTAAAGGGTTGGCCGGAGCCACGTGTGATTGTCCGTTTCTGGATAGTGACTGTGATTCTGGTTCTGGTTGGTTTGGCTACCTTGAAACTGCGTTAACAGAGATGAGACAGGCACAGTTGAAACAGACTGATACAACAGCACAGCGCAAGACAATTATTGTCGGTTTGGGCAAGAGCGGTCTGGCGTGCGCGCGTTTTCTGTTGCGCCAGGGTGTTGATGTGCTGGTGGTAGACAGTCGCGCCACGCCACCTGCTGAACAGCAGCTGCACAAGGAGTTTCCCAAAGTTGAAACGCGGTTTGGCGAATTTGATGCCGAGTTGTTTGAGCAGGCCGAAATGTTGGTTGTTAGCCCTGGTGTTTCTTTGTTTGATCCAGCCATCATCGCCGCCATCGAGGCAGGCGTTGAAGTGGTTGGCGATGTTGAATTGTTTGCCCGTCACGCCAAGGCGCCAGTGATTGCCATAACCGGTTCTAACGGCAAGAGCACGGTGACTACCATGGTTGGTGAGATGGCCAAGGTCGCTGGCAGGGATGTTCGTGTCGGAGGCAACATCGGCATTCCGGCTCTGGATTTGCTGCAAGAAAATGAACCGGATCTGTATGTGTTGGAGCTTTCCAGTTTTCAGCTGGAGACCACCGCCAGTCTCAAACCTGCGGCAGCGGTAGTACTGAATCTCAGCCAGGATCACCTCGATCGTTATCGCGACATGCAGGATTATGCCGTCACCAAAAAACGCATCTATGACGGTGCGGCAATCAAGCTGATTAATCTGGATGATGCGCTGGTGGCAAGTTGGTGTGGTGAAGAGTCAAGCTGGATACGTTTTTCGCTGCAGCAACCACAGAGAGATAATGACTTTGGTGTGAGACAACAGGACGGTCAGTCATGGCTGGTTAAGGGCGAACAGCTGCTTATGCCTATCTCAGAATTGAAAGTGGCAGGCAAACACAATGTTGCTAATGCCCTGGCTGCACTGGCGCTGGGTGAGAGTGTTGCTTTGCCAATGGCGGCGATGCTTAAAACATTGCGTAGCTTTGCTGGGCTACCGTATCGCTGCCAGTGGCTGGCAGAAAAAAATTCCGTGAATTGGTACAACGATTCCAAGGCGACCAATGTCGGTGCTGCGGTGGCAGCAATAAACGGTATGGCGGACAAGGTGGTATTGCTGGCCGGTGGCGAAGCCAAGGGGCAGGATTTTTCTGCTTTGCGTGACGCTCTGGCGGCTAAGGGCCGAGCGGCCGTGTTGTTTGGTGTCGATGCCAATCAGATTGCTGTTGCATTGAATGGTGTGGTGCAAATAAAACATGTGGCTAGCTTGCGTGGGGCAGTAGAGGCGGCTCAAAAACTGGCGCAAGCCGGTGATGCGGTGTTGCTGGCGCCAGCCTGTGCCAGCTTCGACATGTTTTCCGGCTATGAAGATCGTGGTAATCAGTTTGCTGTCGCTGTGGCGGAGGTGTTGGCATGAGTATGATTGCCATCAAATCAGAGCCGGCGATGGGTAAGTTGATGTATGACCCCTTGTTGATCGGTGCTGTGGCCCTGTTGTTGATGCTGGGATTTGTGATGGTGGCCTCGGCCTCGTTGCATATCGCGGCAGAGAACTATGGCCAACCCTGGTTTTATACCATTCGTCAGATCATCTTTATTAGCATGGGACTGGTTGCGGGGCTGGTGGCCTTCAAGATCCCTGTTGCTGTTTGGCAGCGTCTGGGGCCCTGGTTGTTGCTGGCAGGCCTGGCGCTGCTGTTATTGGTCTTGATCCCGGGTGTTGGCCGTACAGTGAATGGCGCCACACGCTGGATCAATCTGGGTGTTTTTAACATGCAGGTGTCGGAGTTGATGAAGCTGTTTGTCATCATCTACTTGGCCGGTTATCTGGTGCGTCGCGGCGATGAGGTGCGGACAAGTTTTAGCGGCTTTCTCAAACCAATGGCGATGTTGTCTTTAGTGGCCTTATTGTTATTGCTAGAGCCTGATTTTGGTTCTTCAGTGGTAATTTTTAGTACAGCGCTGGCAATGATGTTTATCGCTGGTGTGCGCCTGTGGCAGTTTGGATTGTTGGTGGCGCTGGTGGCGGCGGCGATGGCGGTGTTGGCAATCACTTCCCCGTATCGCATGGAGCGTTTGACTACCTTTCTTAATCCTTGGGCAGATCCTTTTAATAGTGGTTTTCAGTTGACTCAGGCCTTGATAGCGATTGGTCGTGGTGAAATCTGGGGTGTCGGTCTGGGTAGCGGTGTGCAAAAGTTATTTTATCTGCCTGAGGCGCATACGGATTTCCTGTTTGCTGTGATGGCGGAAGAATTTGGTTTGATTGGCTCGTTTCTGTTAATTAGCCTGTTTGTGGTGTTGGTGGTGCGCGCCTTTGCCATTGCCCGTCAGGCCGAACAGAAGGGGCAGCAGTTTGCTGCTTACATGGCCTATGGTTTGGGTTTGTGGATTGGCATGCAGGCCTTTATCAATATCGGCGTCAATATGGGTGTGTTGCCAACCAAGGGTTTGACTCTGCCGCTGATGAGTTATGGCGGCAGTAGTATTGTGGTCTGTTGTGTTGCTGTGGCCTTGTTGCTGCGGGTGGATTTTGAACAGCGCCGCAGTTCTATTCAAGCCGAGCGCCGTGTCGGCAATCCTGATGTCCGTAACAGAAAGCGTGAGCGGAGGGCCACACAATGAGCGCTCGAATCATGATCATGGCGGGTGGTACTGGCGGGCATGTTTTCCCGGCCCTGGCTGTGGCGGATGAGTTGCGTGCCCGTGGTGCCGAGGTGTTTTGGCTTGGCACCCGTAATGGTATGGAAGCAGAGTTGGTGCCGCAGTCAGGAATCGAGATGGAGTGGATCTCTATTTCCGGTCTGCGTGGTAAGGGTTTGCTGGGCTGGTTGCTGGCGCCGTTGCGTTTGCTCAAGGCGACCTTGCAGTCGTTGGAAGTGATTATGCGCAGACGGCCGATGGCAATTCTGGGCATGGGCGGTTTTGTCGCCGGACCAGGCGGTCTGGTGGGCTGGTTGCTGCAAAAGCCATTGTTGATCCATGAGCAGAATGCCATTGCCGGCCTGACCAATAAGCTGTTGGCGCGAGTGGCCGGCAAGGTGATGCAGGCCTTTCCCAATACCTTTGAAAAATCTGATCGGCTGGTGGATTGCGGCAATCCAGTCAGAGAGGAAATTATTGCTCTGGCTGAGCCAGCGCAGCGTTTTGCTAATCGCGAAGGCGCTCTGCGCCTACTGGTTTTGGGTGGCAGTCTTGGCGCGCAGGCCTTGAATGAAATAGTGCCTGAGGCGTTGGCCATGCTGCCTACAGAACAGCGTCCTGAGGTTTGGCATCAGGCCGGTAAACGTAATATTGCTGCTGCACAACAGGCCTATAAAGATGCCAGTGTCGATGCGCGGATTGAACCTTTCATAGCTGACATGGCTGAGGCCTACGCGTGGGCTGATGTGGTCTTGTGTCGTGCTGGAGCCTTAACCATTTCCGAGTTGGCTGCTGCCGGTGTCGGCGCCATGCTGGTGCCTTTCCCGTTTGCGGTTGACGATCACCAGACTGCCAATGCGCGTTATCTGTCAGACAATGGTGCCGCCTTGTTGTTGCCGCAAGCAGAATTGAGCGCGGCGCGCCTAAAAGAAATTTTGACTGGTTTTGTCCGCGACTGTCGCGAAAATAATCGTAGCGAGATATTGCAGATGGCCAGCAGTGCTCGTGTCCTGGCCAAACCGTTGGCGGTAAAACAGGTAGCCGATTTGTGCATGGAGGCAAGCAATGCTTAATTCAGCGATGCGTCGGATTAAACATCTGCACTTCGTCGGCATTGGCGGCGCTGGCATGGGTGGTATTGCCGAGGTGTTGCATAACCTGGGTTATCAGGTCAGCGGTTCTGATCTGGGTAATAACGCTATGACACAACGTTTGTCATCGCTGGGTATCAAGATCGATCAGGGTCATGTGGCTGAGAATGTGCAATGTTGTGATGCGCTGGTGATTTCATCAGCGGTGCAGCAGGACAATCCAGAAGTGGTTGCGGCACATGAACGTCGAATTCCCGTCGTGCCCAGAGCTGAGATGTTGGCTGAGCTGATGCGATTCCGTTTTGGCATTGCTGTCGCCGGTACTCACGGCAAGACCACTACCACCAGTCTGATTGCCAGTCTGTTGGCTGAGGCTGATCTGGATCCGACTTTTGTTATTGGCGGCAAGCTTAATAGTGCCGGTACCAATGCCCGTTTGGGCGCCGGTGAGTATCTGGTGGCTGAAGCGGATG
>Ga0316190_10000437_pt1 | contig 28665 bp, 20 predicted proteins | sample Eddworburrow2_MG_FD_204929 | JGI IMG/M metagenome (GOLD analysis project Ga0316190, IMG submission 204929) | Coastal sediment microbial communities from Maine, United States - Eddy worm burrow 2 | ecosystem: Environmental > Aquatic > Marine > Coastal > Sediment | place: USA: Maine | collected... | reverse complement strand
ACCGCGCCGGGCGCTTCTTCCTGGAAGTGGAACAGGTCCATGACGCGGCCGAGGCGCCGATGATCGCGTTTCTCCGCCTCTTCGAGCATGTGCAGGTACTGGCGCAGCTGCTTGTCGTTCGGCCACGCCGTCCCGTAGACCCGCTGCAGCATCTCGTTCGAAGAATCGCCGCGCCAGTAGGCGCCCGAAACATGGGTCAGCTTGAACGACTTGCCCAGCTTGCCGGTCGACGGCAGATGCGGGCCGCGGCACAGGTCGATGAAGTCGCCCTGGCGGTACAGGGTGATCGGTTCGTTGGACGGGATGCTCGCGATGATCTCCGCCTTGTATTGTTCGCCGATGCTGCGAAAGAATTCCACCGCTGCGTCGCGATCCCACTCCTCGCGCGTGATCGCCTCGTCGCGGTCGACGATCTCCTTCATGCGGGTTTCGATGACCTGCAGGTCGTCTTCCGTAAACGGCTCCTCGCGGGAGAAGTCGTAGTAGAAGCCGTTCTCGATGGCCGGGCCTATCGTCACCTGGGTGTCCGGCCACAGTTCCTTGACGGCTTCCGCAAGCGCATGCGCCGCGTCATGCCGCAACAGCTCGACGCCCACATCGGAGTCGCGCGTGACGATCTCGACCGTCGCGTCGTCCGCGATTTCGCGCGTGAGATCCCACAATTCGCCATTGACGCGAACGGCCACTGCGTCGCGCGCGAGACTTTTGCCGATGCTGGCGGCTATTTCGGCGCCCCGGGTCGCAGCGTCGAACTGCTTCTCGGAGCCGTCGGGCAGAGTAATTGTCGGCATGTCGGTCGTTGTCTGTTCATTACCCGCTGGAGCGGCGCGCCATTGTACAATTGGTTTCCCGTATAAGACACCCACTCATCCATGCGCCACACTCCCGATCCATCAGCGCCGGCCGGCCACGACCATGACAGCTGCGTATCCGCTGCGATCGCGACGGCGGAGCGGCTCTGCCGCGAGCGCGGCCTGCGCTTCACGGAGCTGCGGCGCCGGGTGCTGACGCTGGTGTGGGACAGCCACAAGCCGATCGGCGCCTATGACATCCTCGACAAGCTGGGAGGCGAAGGGAAGGCGGCCGCGCCGCCGACGGTCTACAGGGCGCTCGATTTCCTCATCGAGGCCGGGCTCGTGCACCGGCTGGACTCGCTCAACGCCTACATCGGTTGCCCTGACCCGGCGCGGTCTCATGCCGGCCAGTTCCTGATCTGCCGCAGCTGCCGCACCGTTGTGGAACTCGACGATCCCGACATTGACGCGGTCGTGGCGAAAAAAGCCGAACGGCTCGGTTTCACGTCCGTGCACCAGATGCTCGAGGTGCAGGGCCTCTGCGCGAACTGCGGCGGGAGTGACTAGGCGCAGCCGCGACTTCGCGTACAATAACGCCCGGTCAAAAGCAGCGAATTGAATCGATGAGCGAAGCGCCGCGGGACTTCATCCGCCAGATCATTCATGACGACCTCGAATCCGGGAAGCACGACGAAATCGTCACGCGGTTTCCCCCGGAGCCCAACGGCTACCTGCACATCGGCCACGTCATGTCCATATGCCTGAACTTCGGCGTCACTGAAGAAACCGGCGGCCGCACCTTCCTGCGCTACGACGATACGAATCCGCACAAGGAAGACCAGGAGTACGTCGACGCCATCGAACGGGACGTGCATTGGCTGGGCTTCGACTGGGGTGACCGGCTGACGCATGCGTCGGACTATTTCGAACGGCTGTACGAGGCGGCCGAGAAGCTCATCGAAATGGGGCTCGCCTATGTCGATTCGCTGACTGCCGAGGAAATCCGCGCGCACCGCGGCACGTTGACGGAGCCGGGCACCAACAGCCCGTATCGCGATCGCGCTGTTGCCGAGAACATGGACCTGTTCCGGCGCATGCGAGCGGGCGAATTCAGCGACGGCGAGCATGTCCTGCGGGCGAAGATCGACATGGCGTCGCCCAACATGAACCTGCGCGATCCGGCCTTGTATCGCATCCGCCACGTTGCGCACCAGCGGACCGGGGACAAATGGTGTATCTACCCGATGTACGATTTTGCGCACACGCTGTCGGATGCATTCGAACACATCACGCATTCGCTGTGCACACTCGAGTTCGAGGATCACCGTCCCCTGTATGACTGGTTTCTCGACCAGCTAGAGCCACCGCACCGCCCGCGCCAGATCGAGTTTTCGCGCCTGAATCTCGCCTATACGATCACCAGCAAACGCAAGCTCGGCATGATGATCCAGAAAGGCGTCGTCAGCGGCTGGGAAGACCCGCGCATGCCGACCATCGCCGGCATGCGCCGCCGCGGCTATCCCGCGGCCGCGTTGCGCGACTTCGTCAAGCGCGGCGGCGTGACCAAGAAAGACAAGCTGATCGAGATGGGCGTGCTCGAGAACAGCGTTCGCGAGGTGCTCGGAGAAGAGGCCGAGCGGCGCATGGCGGTGCTGAAACCGCTCAAGGTGGTGCTTACGAATTACCCCGTCGACCAGGTCGAGACGATGGAGGCCATGAACCATCCGAATCGGCCCGAACTCGGCACGCGCGAGGTTCCGTTCTCGAGGGAAGTCTGGATCGAGCAGGACGACTTCATGGAAGAGGCGCCGCGCAAGTTCTTCCGCCTCAAGCCGGGAGGCGAGGTGAGGCTGCGCAGCGCCTACATCATCCGCTGCGACGAGGTGGTCAAGGACGACCACGGCAACGTGGTTGAACTGCGTTGCAGTTACGATCCCGACACGCGCAGCGGCACGGGAACGAGCGACCGCAAGGTGAAGGGCACCATTCACTGGGTGTCGGTCCGGCATGCCGTGCCGGCAACGGTGAGGCTCTACGACCGGCTCTTCACGGTGCCGAACCCGAACGCGGCGGATGATTTCATGGACGTCCTGAATCCGAATTCGCTGGAGACGGTCGAGGCGATGCTGGAACCGTCGCTGGCCGATCTCGATGCCGGCGAGGCCGTGCAGTTCGAGCGGCTCGGTTACTTCTGCCCGGATTCCCGCGACCACTCAACCCAATCGCGCGTATTCAACCGCGTCGTCACCCTGAGAGACTCCTGGGCGAAGATCGAAAAACAGGCGATGCAGGGCGAAAACTGAGGGTAATGCTCAATTCGAAATCCGGTAGGTAAGGTCCACGCCTTCGTCGCGCGCGCCGGACGTCAGCGTGACGCCGAGCCCCTCTGTGAGGTCATAACGTACGCGGATGACGTTTGCCTGGTCGAACAGGCCGATGCCGTAGCTGGCGTAAACGCGTGGCGCAATGTAGGTACCGAAGTCGAACGCCCCGATGCCCTTTTCATAGTCGAATTCGCTGCCCGTGACGAGGAGCGTCAGGGCCCGTTCCTCGGTCGTAAGAGGCGTCGTGTACGCTTCGACCATCGGGCGGCTTGCAGGTCCGGATACCAGTATGCCCGCGCGGCGCACCTGGGAGTTGCCGAAGATTTCGCGTTCGGCGCGTATGCGCAGTAGGGGATCGTTGGCCGGTACGTCCGGGAAGCGCACGGCGCCTTCGGAAATTACGAGCTTCTGGCCATACGCGAGTATCTCGCCCTTCACGACGTAACGGCCATTTGCCGTCGGCATCGGCGGACCGTCCCAGGTAAATGTGGTGCTGCCCGTCACATAGGCATCTGTCACGTCCAGATCGACGACAACGTCGTTGCCGAGAGCGATTTCCACCGAGCCGTTGATCAGGACCTGATTGCCCCGCTCTTTCGCACCCGAACCCTCCGGTAACTCGCCCCTGACGATAACGACGTCTTCGCTTTCCGATACCCGTCCGATGCCGATGTCGCGAGGCCGGATGCGCGCATGCGGAACGTCGACCCTCCCGCCGAGTTGCAGGGATTTGCCGTCGAACGCGATAGCGACGTCGGTATCTGCGACGGCCCTGAGATCGGGTACGTCGATAAGCGTCAGGTTCTCACCCTGAAGTCTGATTTCGAGGCCCCTGCGATCCGTTTCGAGATGATTGGTGCGCGTCCGGATCCGGCCGCGGCCTTCGCCGGCCATGAAAGCGCCCGTCATCTCGATTTCGCCGCGCCCCTCGAGTTCACTCTCGAGCGACAGCTGCGTGAGCCTGAGCCCTATCGGCAGGTAGCTCAGGGATCCGCCTTCGAGCGCAATTTCCCCCGTAACAGCGGGTTCTGTTATCGAACCGGTTATGTCGAGGTCGGCCACCAGGTTGCCGCTGACGTCATCGAGCACCGGGATGACCGCTTCCACGAAGCTGATGTCGGCGGCGTCGACATTGATCGTGCCCCGAAGCGCCGCCGACCCGTCGCCGGCGACATCGAGCACGTCGAATTCCGCCGCAATCAGCCCGAGTCCCGGGAGCGGCAGGTCCAGCACGCCACTGCGCAGGCTGTTGCTGTCAATCCTGAAGCGCAGGCCCGCGTCGCCCGTCTCCAGTTTCATGTCCGGACGCGCGCGGCTCGTCACCGTGCCGCTGGTCATAGACACATCCACCAGCCCCGAAGATTTACCTTGTTTCGTCAGGCGCCAGTCCAGCTCGCCATTCAGGACCTGGTCGAATTGCAGAGCGGTGTCGACGAAAGCGTTCACCAGACCGGCAGGAACGGACGACAGCGTGGCAGCGAGTTCAGCGCCCATTGTATCGCTCCACGAGCTGTCCGCGCACAGGCTTATGCCGCGTTCGCTGGCGAGACACAGGTCTTCCACTTCCACGTTTCGCGGAGTCAGTTCGATGTCGGCCGCGCTGGCGAGCGACGCAGAGAATTCGGCGTGCTCCAGTTCGAGTTGCCGCACCTGTCCGGACCAGCGGCTGGGAGTATTCCAGTCGTCGAGCCGGCCCGTGAGTTCGAGCAGGGTCGACAATCCGTTGCTCGTGAACGCTACCTCGATACTTTGCGCCTGCTGTGCTGCGAGTGTCCGCACGCGCAATTCCGACGCCGTAAATCCGCCGTAGCGAGCTTCGGATGCCGTGAGTTCGACGTTCATCATGTCCGCGCCACGGCCGCGGTCCGCGATTTCAAGACCGACGACGGCTGCGTCACGGTAACCGAGCTCCGGGCTCGACGCGCGTATCTCGAGGTAAGGATCCTGCGGACCCAGAGAGATTACGCCGCTGGCGCTTACCTCACCAAATGCCCCGTCAAGGTAATCCCCGAGTTCATCGACAGATGCGGAATAACGAAGCCCGTCGGCGCTATAAAGACCTCCGTCGATTTGCAGCGAGCTGTCGCCGTGCGTCAGCGACAGGTCGTCTGCGGTCACGATGCCGCCCCGGAAATCGATCACGCCATTTGCCCGCAGCGGTTTCTCCCGGAATTTGCCGCGGACGTCGCGAAGTCCGGCCGTCAGAACAAACGGCTGCGGCTGTCCACTAACGTCGAGGTGGCCGCTCAGCGTCGCGGGCCAGTCGGGAGTCAGCGCATCCGTTTCGATGTTCTGCAGGTCGAGATTCGCGGACCAGGTTTGTGGTTTGCGCCAGCGGTACGCGACGCGGCCGGCGAGCGACCCGCCAAGCACATTGCCCTCGAGGATCTGAACGTCCGCCCCATCGAGGTCGCCACCACCGCTGACCGTAAACTGTCCCGCCGGCAGGTCCGGTACGGACAGCTGCACGGTTCCATCGACACGCCAGTCGTTCAGCGATCCCGACACGGCCAGTTTGCCGCGGCGGCTCGCAACCCGCGGATCGGGGCCGGACGGTGGCCATTGCGCGTTGTTCCAGTCGACGTCGCCTTTGAGCGTTCCGGCCTCGATATCGACGTCGGCACTGATCATGGCGGTCGAACTGGTACCCGCGAACCCCACTGTCGCGTCGAACGTGAAGTCGCTCGTGCCGCCGCTCGCTTCGGCGAATACACTAATGGGCGGCAGCTCCGATAGTCCTGCCTCCGGCGGCATCGTTGCCGACGGGGCCTCGAGAGCAAGATCCCAGCGGATCGACCGCGTGATCCCGGCGACGCGTCCGGTCACATTGACCTGCGGCGCATCGCTGCGGGCGTCGATTGCGAAGTCGTCGAGCGGGCCCTCGACAGCCACCTGGACGGGCAGTGGTTTGCTCAGACCGGTGAGTTCCGGCTCTACAATCACCCGCACATCGATTCCCAGGCCATACGGTTCATCGAGCTGCAGCCGTCCCTCGCCTGAGGCGCCAATACCGGGCATCCGCAGGTCGAGGTTCTCGATACCGATGGCGTCCGCCCAGCGTCCCGCAAACGTTGCGGAATCGATCGCCGCAATTGTTGCTCCTGCGTCCGAGACGACGCTGGCTTCATCGAGCCGCAGCCTTGCAATCGCAAGTACGAAGGGAAGTTGTAGTTGGTCGAGCCGGAAGGCTTGTTTTTCGGGATCAATCTCCTGCTCGCCCGTGTCACGCAGCTCCACGGTCAGCCCCGATACCTGTGCGGCGGCCACGGACACGGTCAGCGGGATGAGATCGATGTCCGCGTCCACCGTCACCAATGCGGCGGAGACGTGCACGCCATCGGCTGCGAACGCCAGTTGCGAGACCGACAGGCCGGATGCCAGGTCACCGCTTATGCTGCGTGCCGTCAAAGCGCCACCCGTTGCGTGTTCCGCCTGCGCCCAAAGCCAGCGAGCGCCGGGTTCGGTGTGCAGCAGCCCGTACCACGCGCTGCCGGCGAGCAGAAGCGGTACGGCCAGGATCGCCAATATAATGCTGCGCGTTCTCATAGAAGCGGCGTTCCGATCGTTATGTGCAGACGCCATGGCGTGTCATTGAAATCCAGGGCCTGGGCGAAATCGACGCGAACTTCGCCAACAACCGAATACCAGCGAAAGCCGACGCCGACACCGCGCTTGAGATCCGGGTCGCGCCAGTCGTTGAACGCGTTACCGATGTCCGCGAAGGCGGCGACCGACCACGAATCGAGGAAGCGGTACTCGGTTTCGACGCTGGCGGTGAGGATGTTGTTCGAACCGACGTCGTTGTTGCTGAGCTGCTCGAAGCCGTAGCCCCGTACGCTCATGCTGCCGCCAGCCTTGAAGCGGTAGAAGTTGGGCAGTTGCGTCAGCGACAGGGCAAAGGGTTCGCCATCCGCAATGATTTCGATTTCGTCGACAACAGCGTCCGTGTACCCCGCTTCTGCACGCAGGTGGAACTTCAGCCGATCGCCCACCAGGTAGCTGCGGCGCGTCGCAAGGTAGGCCTGTGTGAACTCGACGTTGGAGCCGAACGCCTCGTTGGAATGGAAAATCCACGCGACTTCGTGGTTGCCGAAAGTGGCGAAATGCCGGCCCTGTACGTTGATGAGTTCGAGGTCCACTCCGAGCGAAACTGCATCGCTCGTATCCTTGATGCGGTCGTCCAGGTCCGGGGAATCGAGGAGCGGCGTAATCACCGGGCCGGAAGGGGACAGCTGCACGCGCCGTTCGCTGTTCAGGTACTGCGCGAACAGTGAATAGAACAGCTGGCTTTCACCGCCATTCAGGTTGAATAGCTTGAGGCGGCCGAAGCGCAGGTGCTTCTCTTCGATATCGCCCGTCGCCAGCCTGATCGCGTCCTCGTCTTCCTCGTCGCGCTTCACATCGAGGTCGAGGTTTTCGAAGGTCAATGTGGCCTGTGTATCCCACCACTGGCGGGCGCGGTTACGCCAGGGCCGCTGGTAGCGTCCACGCAGTCTGAATTCGTCGTCGAGTTCCTGGTAACCGATACCCAGGTCGAGCCGATCGCCGTACGACGAACTCGGCACTCGTGTCCAGGCCGCCTGCAGGCGGATACCCGTGTCCGTGCCGTACCCCAGCGCACCGGTGTAGTCGTTCTTCGTCGTCGTCTCGACGCGGATCTTCAGATCAACCGCCGGCGGTGTCTGTTCCGGATGTTGCACTTCGAATACGCTGACGTCGTCGAAGTAACCGGTCTTCCAGAGGTCGGTGCGCAGTTGGCTGACGAGCTTCGACGTGTATGGGTCACCCTGTTCGAAACGTGGGGCGTATTCTAGGATTCCCGGCTTCAGTCCATGCGGGCCGAAGTCGACGTCGCCCATGACGTACCGCGGCCCGGTATCGAGGGTAAGAAAGACGGCCGCGGTGTTTTGCTCCAGGTCGAGTTCGAGCCGGTGCTCGGTGAACCGGGCGCCAAGGTAGCCGCGGGCACTGGCGATCTCCATCAGTTCGCGCTTGGCCTGTTCCCAGACAGTCTGGTCGAGCGGGGCGCCCGCTTCGAGCGGCCAGGCCGAACGCCATTCCCGGAACTGCGGATCCTCGGCTCCCGCGCCGGCAATCTCCACGTCGAGTTCCGCGACCTGCATCTGCGGCCCGGCATCGATCGTCAGTTCTATGGTCGCCGAGTCCTGGCCCTCCGGAATCAGTCGTCCGTCGATCGCCGGGTTGTAGAAACCGTACGGCCGCAAGGCTGCGCGCGCGCCCGCGATGGCCTTGTCGACGATATTGTCGTATTCATGCGGACGCAGGCGAGCCCGCTGCCCGAAAAACCCGGTGTCCACGTGGTTCCGGACGTTGCTCGCCAGCGGTTCGTCCACGCCCTGCACAACCCACCTGATATCGGCTCCCGCCGAGGTGGCTATTGTGAGCAAGGTCAAGAGTGCGAGGCGGCGAAATGCGGTCAAAGCGGATTATCCGTGTCGGCGGTCGGTAGCTTGCCAGGATGTCCTTCCGGGGGAACACCCTGCGTATTAGATGCTCACGCCGTCCGTAATTACAATGGGCGCACCCCGGTCCGATCCCAGCCCCTCGGCGGCATTGCCTTCCGCCTTCGCTATCTCGATCACGTCGAACGAATTGACGAGGGCAAGATAGTTACCCGGCTGCGCCCGGCCGTAAGTAGTCAGCATCGGTATCTGATGACCGGCAATATGGGCGACAGGTTCCCGAAAGCCATCAATCAGCGTTCGATCGATATTGCTGATGAGGTTTCCGAATGTGTCGACGGTGATGATGACCCCGGAAACTTTACCCGGGCCAAGCCGGGGGTCGTCTATCCAGCCCGGGATCCAATCGGTGGTCGGAATGCCGATCGAAACCGGGGTGGTTCGTCCGGAGGCCAGGTCCGCGGCGATGGGCGCGAAGATGTCCCGGCCATGGAACGTCGCGCTGGGTTGCCCGATATTCAGCCGTCGCAGACAGCTGAGATCGAGCTTGAACACCTGCAGGTCCTGTGCCTGATCGAGAATCGGGGACAGCAGTCCGTTGTCGGGCGCCATGAAAAAATGTCTGTCGTATTGCAGTAGAAGTATGTCGCGCTCGGTCCCCACGCCCGGGTCCACGATGGCCAGGTGGACGGTGCCTGGCGGAAAATACCCGTACGCGCGGCTGACCCAGAAGCCGGCTTCGGGCGGCCATTGCGCGGGAATGTCGTGGATGAGGTCGATGATCTTCGCCTCCGGGAATCGTCCGACGATCACGCCTTTCATGACGGCCGTGAACGGTCCCTTGTGGCCAAAGTCCGTGGTAATCGTGATGACGCCCGATGGCTGCATACCGCGAATTTTATCAGGCAGCCAGCGGTTTTTGCGGATGTTGTTTGAGGAAACTGCTGCGCGCCCAGTAGATGAAAACGGTATCGATTGCCGCGATCACGAGCTTGAACACATACTTGGCCGCGCCCAGCGCCAGCGCGGTGCGCAGGTCTACGGTCCCCCACCACACGATGAGCGAGTAGATCGTGGTGTCGAGCAGCTGTGAGGCCATGGTCGAGCCATTATTGCGCATCCAGAGCCAGCGTTCGCCGGTCCATGCCTTGATCTTGTGAAATGCCCACACGTCGAAGCGCTGGCTCACGAGGTAGGCAAGCAATGAGCCGAATACGAAGCGCGGCGAGAAATCGAGAATCGTCGAGAACGCATCCTGTATGTCCTGCGAAAAGGCCGCCGTCTTCGGGTTCGTGCTCGGCAGGTACATGAGCCCGAGGCTCATCATGAGCAGCACGATGACGCTCACGGTGAAACCCATCCACACGGCCCTGGCAGCCTCGTGCTTGCCATAGTTCTCCGACAGCACGTCGGTGGCGAAGAAGATACTCGAATAGAAGATGACGCCGAGACTCGTTTCCAGGCCGAAGATGATAGTCAGCTTGGGCCCCTGCAGGTTTGCGAGAATGATGGCTGTTGCGATGGCGACCTGCAGGCCCGCTTTGCCGAACAGGCGGTACAGGACTACGGTGCCGCCGAGATCGAGCAGCAGCGTCGTCAGCCACAGCAGCTCCTGGTTGGCGGCAAAAAACTCGACCAGGGCCTGGGGAAACATTCAGCGTCTAGCCGGCCAGCCGGTCCAGGTGCCAGTCTGCGTTACCGAGGATCTGGTCGATCGTCGTCAGGCGTTTGAAATAGTGCGCAATATCGACTTCCCAGCTGACGCCCATGCCGCCGTGAATCTGGACCGCTTCCTGTCCGACCTTGCGTCCCGCCGTGCCGACCTGGTACTTGATGGAGCTGATAGCACGCTTGGCGTCCGCTTCGCCCTGTGCGGCGCGCATCGTCGCCCACAGCAACAGCGAGTAGCTTTGCTCGCACTCGGTAAACATATCAACCATGCGGTGCTGCAGTGCCTGGAAACTGCCGATCGGCACGCCGAACTGCATGCGATTCTTCGAATATTCCACCGTCTTGTCGGTCATGACCTGCATGATCCCGACCGCTTCGGCCGAGACGGCCAACGTGGCATCGTCGATGGCGGCATCCAGCGCCGCATAGCCCCGGCCCGGCTCACCGATAACGGCGCTGCCGTCCACGGGGACATTGTCAAAATGAATCTCGGCCGCCTGCTGCCCGTCGACCGTGGCATAGGAGCGGATGCCGAGGCCGTCGCTGTCGGCAGGCACGGCGAACAGCGTGATTCCGTCCGTGTCGGTCTGCCCGCCGGAGGTTCGTGCAGAAACGACCAGGAGTTCCGCGTTACCGCCGTTGAACACGACGCCTTTGCCGCCGTTCAGCACCCAGCCGTCGCCGTCCGCGACGGCTGCCGTCTTGATATTGGCGATGTCGTAACGGCTCTGCGGTTCCGCATAGGCGAGCGCAGCCTGGAGCTCGCCTGCGATGATCGGGTGCAGCCACCGTTCGCGCTGGTCGGCGCTCGCTGCGCGACGCAGGACGCCACCGGCAAGGACGATATTGGCGAGATACGGTTCGACGACGAGTCCTTTGCCGAAACGCAGCATCAGGACCATCAGGTCGGCCGGCCCACCGCCGAAACCGCCGTCCTCCTCGTTGAACGGCACCGACGTCCAGCCCAGTTCGGCGAAGGTCTGCCAGACTTCCGCGCTGTAGCCTTTCTCGCTGGCGGCGTACTTCTGCCGCGTGTCGAAGTCGTAGTCGTTGGCGATGAACTTCCCGACGCTGTCGTCGAGCATCGCCTGTATTTCGTTGAACGAAAAATCCATATCCTGTTCCCCAGTGTCCTGTTTACCTGATTCGTTGACTCTCAGAAAGCCTGCAAAGCGCTAATGCAAGGCGCAGCCCGCCGGTAATGGCTGGCCCTTGCCAAGGGCTGCAACGCCGCAGTAGCGTTTTGCAGGCTTTCCCTGCGGGCGCTCCCAGCAGCCCGTCCTGCCGTGTTGCAGTCGCTTGAAGTAGCTCGCTAATCCTGCACGCCTGCGCCTCGCAGGACGCGCTGCTGAAAGCGCTGAGAGTCAACGAATCAGGCAAACAGGACACTAGAGACCGAGCACGTGCTTGGCGATAATGTTCTTCTGGATTTCGTTGGAGCCGCCGTAGATCGATGCCTTGCGATAGTTGAAATATTTCAGCGACGACTGGGTCTCGGCACCTTCGCCGACCCAGTCCGCCGGCTCCGAATCCAGCGTGTATTGCTGCTGAACCCACGGCAGTGCGTAGTAGCCCGCAGCTTCCAGGTAGAGCGTATCGATCGCCTGCTGTATCTCGGTGCCCTTGACCTTCAGGATGGACGACTCGGGCCCCGGCGCCTTGCCGGACTGCACGGCGGCGAGTGTGCGCAACTCCGTGTATTCCAGCGCCCTCAGGTCCACTTCGACGCCTGCGAGCTTGCGCATGAAGTTGCGGTCCTCGCTGAGCGGCGCGGCGCCGCGCACCGGCTTCGTCGCCTGGTCCCTGAGCTTGCGCAGCCGGTATTTCGAGATCGCCACGCCGGCGATATTGGCGCGCTCGTGCTGCAGCAGGACCTTGCCGTAAGTCCAGCCCTTACCTTGCTCGCCGACGAGGTTCTCGACAGGCGTCTTCACGTCCTCGAAGTGGACTTCGTTGACTTCGTGGTCGCCTTCTATCGTGATGATCGGGTTCACGGTGATCCCCGGCGTCTTCATGTCGACGAGCAGGAAGCTGATGCCTTCCTGGCGTCGCGCGACGTCCGTGCTCGTTCGTGCGAGCAGGAACATCCAGTCCGCGTGCTGGCCGAGCGTGGTCCAGGTCTTGGTGCCGTTCAGCACGTAATGATCGCCTGCGAGGTCCGCGCGGGTCTTGAGCGACGCGAGATCCGATCCGGCGCCCGGCTCGGAGTAGCCCTGGCACCACCACACCTTGCCGGCCAGGATATCGGGGAGGAAGCGCTGCTTTTGCTCGTCGTTGCCGAAGGTATAAATCACGGGGCCGACCATGCTCAGCCCGAACGGCACAACCGGCGGGGCGTTTGCCTCCGCCATTTCGATCGCGAAAATATACTTTTGCACCGGCGTCCAGCCGGTGCCGCCGTATTCGACGGGCCAGTTCACACCCGCCCAGCCGTGGTCGTGCAGCCATTGCTGGAAGCGGACGAGGTCGTCCCGCCCCATTGGCACGCCTTTCTGCCGCTTGTGGCGCAAGTCTTCCGGAAACTCGTCCCGGAAAACCGCACGAATTTCCTCGCGGAAAGCGAGGTCCTCTTCACTCAACGTCACGTCCATGGCGCTCCTCGCAATCCGGGTGGGGCGATCGGGGGGAACCGATTGTCACAGAATGCGTTCAAAGGTTCGAGCCAATCGTGCAGAATGTACCGATGACCATCGACCCATTGCAGGAGCAAATCCCCGCCGCCGAGCCGCTCGTGACACGCGACGCGCTGCGGCGGCCGATGCACGACCTGCGCATATCGCTGCTCGACCGCTGCAACTTTCGATGCCCGTATTGCATGCCGGCATCCGAGTATCACGCGGATTACGAGTTCCTCACGCGCCCCGAGCGCCTCACGCACGACGAGATCCTGTCGGTGGCGCGCGCGGCCGCCGGGCTCGGCGTGAGCAAGCTGCGCATTACCGGGGGTGAGCCGCTGCTCGATCGCAAACTGCCGGACCTCGTTGCCGGGCTGGCGGTCCTGCCGGGCGTCGAGGACCTGGCGATGACGACCAACGCGATGCTGCTTGCGCCGGTCGCGAAGACCCTCGCGGATGCAGGACTGCACCGGGTTACCGTCAGCCTCGACAGCCTGGACGAGGACGTTTTCCTGCGGATGAGCGGCGGGCGCGGCGAACTCGGCAAGGTGCTCGCGGGCATCGAAGCGGCGGAAGATGCCGGGCTGTCACCGATCAAGATCAACGTCGTCGTGCAGCGAGGCGTCAACGATCACACCGTGCTCGACCTGCTGGAACACTTCCGCGGCACGCCGCATATCGTCCGCCTGATCGAATTCATGGACGTCGGCAACCGCAATGGCTGGCGCATGAACCAGGTCGTGCCGTCGAAGGAGCTCTTGAAGAGCATCGAAGCACGCTGGCCGCTGCGCGCGGTCGACCGCAACTACGCGGGGGAGGTGGCGCGGCGTTATCAATACCTGGACGGGCAGGGCGAAATCGGGTTTATTTCTTCGGTGACCGAGCCGTTTTGCGGCGCGTGCAGCCGAGCCCGGCTGTCGGCGGATGGAACGCTCTATACCTGCCTGTTCGCAACGCACGGCACGGATCTCAGGGAGCCGTTGCGCAATGGCGCCGACTCCGAAGAGGTGGCCGAGATCCTCGCGCGTACCTGGCTGCAGCGGGCAGACAGGTACAGTGAATTGCGCCGCACGGATATCGCCGAGGCGCATCATTTCTCGAAAGTCGAGATGTACAGGATAGGAGGATAGCGTGGCGGAGCTGAGTCACGTCGATGACAAGAACAGGCCCGCCATGGTCGATGTCGGCGGGAAGGCCGTCACGGCGCGCGAGGCGCACGCGCGCACCGTTGTCCTGCTGCCGAAGGAGGTGCTCGCGGCGCTCAAGGGTGACGAGATACAGAGCAAGAAAGGGCCGGTGTTCGCGACGGCGATCATCGCCGGCGTGATGGCGGCGAAAAAGACCCATGAGCTGATACCGTTCTGTCATCCGCTCGGTCTCGATAACTGCGATATCGCGATCGCGCTGGATGGCGAGCGCGCCGTGATCGACTGCCGCTGCAAGGTTACGCACAAGACCGGCGTGGAGATGGAGGCACTGACGGGCGCGAGCGTTGCCGCGTTGACCATCTACGACATGTGCAAGGCGTTGTCCCACGATATCGTCATCGCCGAAACACGGCTGATTATGAAGACCGGCGGCAAACAGGATTTTCATCGTGCGGGAGACCATCCATGAAGACCATTACCGTGCGGTACTTCGCCATGTTCCGCGAGCACGCGGGTATCGACGAGGAGACCTTGTCGCTGGATGCGGCGACTGCTGCCGACGTGTTCGAGCACACGAGGTCCCGCCACAAATCGTCGGAACCGGCGGGGCACTGCAAGGTCGCGATCAACGACGAGATGGCGGACTGGACCTCGCCGGTCGCGGACGGCGACACCGTGCTCCTGTTTCCACCCGTGGCGGGCGGCTGACATGATGCGCATGACGACCGATCCGATCGATCCGGACGCGCTGCGCCGCGAGCTGTTCGACCCTGCGGCCGGCGGCTACTGCTCGTTCGAGGGCTGGGTGCGCAACGAAAACGAAGGGCACGAGGTTCTGCGCCTCGAGTACGAGGGCTACGAACCCGTCGCGGTTGCCGAGGGCCGCAAGATACTTGCCGAGGCGGCCGAGAAGTTTCCATCCCTGCATGCGCACTGTGTGCATCGGACGGGGATGCTCGAGATAGGCGACTGCGCCGTGTGGGTGGGCGTCGCGTCCGCGCACCGCGACGAGGCGTTCAAGGCCTGCCGCTACATCATCGACGAAGTGAAACATCGCCTGCCGATCTGGAAGAAAGAACACTACACGAACGGCGATTCGGGCTGGGTGAACTGCGAGCGCTGCGCCGAGCACGCTCACGGAGCGTGATCGGAGCCTGGACCGCGAGTTGCGGCTGGCTGTTCCTCTGCTGTAGGAGCGCGCCCCGGCGCGCGATCGCGGTTCGAGAACCGCTCCTACGGTACTTCCAGGCATTGTAGGAGCGCGCCCCGGCGCGCGATTAATTAGTCGGGGAGTTTCTCGAGGTCGGCCGGGGTGTCGATATCGATTGCCGCATCCTCGAACGGGACAGTTCTGACGTCGAACCTCGGATCATGGAGGATGCTTTTCGCCCCCGTGTCGCCGGACAATTCGCCCAGTGCGGCGAAAGCGCTCCGCGGGAACAGCACGGGCGGACCCACGATTCCCGAGAATGCCGTCGCCACGATGTCGTGGTCGGCGCCGCCCCAAGCGGCCAGCAGCGCCCGCAGGTGTTGCGCCGTGACGAGCGGCTGGTCTGCGAACAGCAACAGCAGCGCGTCCGCTGCGTGCGAGACGGCTCTCGCTGCGAGCGCGATGGAGCCGCCGATGCCTTCTTCGTAGCGTTCGTTGACGATTATGAAACGCGCGGCGTCGCCGGCCGCGGCGGTGACGGCCGCACGCTCATGCCCGGCAACCAGCAGGCTGCAATCGCCGCACACTTCGCGCGCGAGCTTGGCGGCGCGGCGCACGAGCGGTTCGCCCTGCACGGGTTCGAGCAGTTTGCTGCGCCCGAAACGCTGCGATCCGCCGGCGGCGAGCACGACGGCGAACACGGTCGGTTTTTCGCCTGCTGAAGTTACTGCCTGCATCGATGGCCCCGTTACTGCAATTACGGATTGTAATGGGGCAATCCGGCCTTGCCAGAAAAAATCGCGGAAGAATACTTGCGGCGGCCACGGCTAATGTGTATTTCTTAACCGGTTGAGCCAGCAGGGAATGTCAATTGCGCGTCATCAGTTCCATCGAAGATGCAAAAGCACTGGAAGGTGTCGAAGTCGGCCTGTCCGACTGGGTGGTCATCGATCAGACCCGGATCGACCAGTTCGCCGAGGCGACCGGCGATTACCAGTGGATTCACGTGGATACCGAGCGTGCTGCCGCGGAGATGCCCGACGGCAAGACCATCGCTCACGGTTATCTCACGCTGGCCCTGATCCCGGCGCTCACCGGCAATTTCGTCGACGTCAAGAACCTGGCCCGGGCCATCAACTTCGGCGTCAACAAGGTTCGCTTCTACACGCCCGTACGGGTCGGCGACCGGGTGCGTGCGCGCACGACCGTGCTGCAGGCCAGGCGCCGGGCCGGCGCGTTGCTCCTGACGTCGGAGACACGTATCGAGGTAGAGGACGAGCGCAAGCCCGCCTGCGTCGCCGAAACGCTCGGCATGTATTTCTTCAGCGAGTAACGATTCAGCGCGACTGCAGCCAGCCCGGCAGGAACGAATAGGGATCCCGGTCGATCGCGTTATTCCAGGTGATGTTCGATTCGTCGAGCAGCCTGGCCATGGAGCCATCCCTGCAGGCATCGAACAGTTCGGTCGCGCCGCCGACGTGTTCGCCCCCGATGAAGATCTGCGGAATGGTCTTCAGGCCCGTTCGCTCCAGCAGGGCGGCGCGGATCTTGCCGCCCTTGTTGTCCTGCTGGTATTCGACAGAATCGAGATCGAAGGAGCGGTACGGGATCTCGTATTCGGCAAACATCTTGCGCACGGACCAGCAGAACTCGCACCACTCCAGTGCGAACAATACGACCGGGTTGTCCGGATCGTGCGTCGCCTCGTCGAGAAACGCCAGCGCGTCGGGCGCCGCCGCGGCCGCCGGCTCTTCCTCCGCGTCCGCGGGCGCCGCAGGCGGGGGCGCATCGAAGCGATAGTTGGGGGTGGAGCGGGATATCTCCTCTTCTTCCGGCGTCATATCCGCCGGGATGCCGTCGAAGAGCGGCGTGCTCAGGTAGCGTTCGCCGGTATCGGGCAACATGCAGAGAATGTTCGCTCCGGCCTCGGCTTTCTCGGCGACGGCCAGGGCACCGGCGAGCGTCGCACCAGCCGAAACGCCGACGAATATGCCTTCTTCGGTCGCGAGCGCCCGCGACAGCCGCATGGCGTCATCGCCGCTGATCGGCAGGATGTCGTCGATGTACTTCGCCGCGACGGCGTCTTCGGTCAGCCGGGGTATGAAATCCGGTGTCCAGCCCTGCATCAGGTGCGGACGGAACAGCGGGTGACTGTCTTTCGGCGCGCCATCGCCCAGGCGTTCCTGCGGTATGCCGCTGCCGAGGATCGGCGAATTGTCCGGCTCGCAAACCACGATGCGCGTTCCCGGGCTCGCCTCTCTCAATACCCGCGACACGCCCTTGAGCGTCCCGCCGGTGCCGTAACCGGTGACCCAGTAGTCGAGCTGCGTGTCCGAGAACGCCTCCAGTATCTCAGGTGCCGTCGTGCGCGAGTGCGCGTCGGCATTGGCTTCGTTCTCGAACTGGCGCGCGAGGAACCAGTCGTGTTCTTCGGCCAGCTCGACGGCCTTTGCCAGCATCCCGCTGCCCTTCAGCGCGGCGGGCGTCAGCACGACCCGGGCACCGAGGAACCGCATCAGCTTGCGCCGCTCCACGCTGAAGCTTTCGGCCATCGTCACGACCAGCGGGTAGCCTTTGCAGGCGCAGACCATGGCGAGGCCGATGCCGGTATTGCCGCTCGTTGCCTCGACGACGGTCTGGCCGGGCTTGAGCGCCCCGCTGCGCTCTGCGTCTTCGATCACGCCGAGGGCGAGCCGGTCCTTGACCGAGCCCATCGGGTTGAAGGATTCGATCTTCACGTACAGGTTGACGTGCTCGGGCGCAATCCGGTTCAGGCGAACGATCGGCGTTTTGCCGATGGTTTCCAGGATATTGTTGTAGCGCGACGCCATGACTGTTCCCCCCGTCAATTTTCCAGGATCGCGTAGCGCACCAGGGTGCCGCGATAGCTCGCCTGCTCCCGGATGAGTTCCGCGAGTCGGCCGTGCACGCGATCGTCCCAGTAGTTCCAGCGTTCCACGAATGCCGCAACCATCGCGTAGTCTCCCGCATACTGCAGGTGTAGCACTTTGTCGAGTAGCGCGCTGACGACATCGTGATAGCGATCGTAATTGATGGCCAGCAGCGCGGCATCGCCGCGCGGTTCGATAAGTCCGTGCTCCATGAAATAGTTGAACTGCATCAGCTGCATGTTCTGGTACGGCTGTTCGGGCCGCGGCCGCACCACCTGCAGCGTACGGCGGATGCCGTCCGCATAGTGCGCGCGCAGACCTTCGTCATCGTAGTAGCCGATCGCCCGCAAGGTTGGTGCGGCATGCAACGACACGAGATCCGATTTCATCTCCTCGACCAGGTCGGCGTAGTCGGCGAGTGCCTCGCCCAGGCTGCGGCCGTCCGCGGTGACGCTCACTCCCAGGTAATGGCCGATCTCGTGCCAGAGCGTGCGGTTGAAGCTGCCGTCGATCGTCAGGTGTTCGCGATACTCCGGGGCCACGACCGCGTTGAATCGCTGCCTGACGTTCTCGAAAATAGCCGGATTGCCGAGGATGTTGTTGCGTATCAGGACGATGCGGCCGTACTTGCGCGCATGATCCGCATCGTTGGGAAGGATGGAGGCCGTGTTCGCACCTCGCGCCTGGCCGAAATCGGCGACGACGTTGTAGACGCCGACGGGAATGTGCGAGCGCACCCGCTTCTGGTGCTCGTAGGGCAGGGCGTCCTCGATCGACTGCAGCTCGGTCATCGCCGCGGCAAGCGCCCGGCTTCTGTCCTCGTCGCGCGCCAGCAGGCTGGCGCTGTAGAACGCCTTGGTACCCAGCAGGTTGTCGTCGTAGGTCTCGTAGCTGCCGAACTGCAGGTTGAGGTTGCCGAAACGGCCTGTCACCCATGCGGCGTCGCCGGACTCGTAGTCGCCGGAGACCAGATCGCGGCTGCGGTTGCGAAGATAGGCGGCAAAGTCCGGCGTTTCGTTCTCGATCGCCTCCGCCGCGCGCTCGAGGTGCCGACGTGCCGCGGCGAGTTCCGGAGCGTACGCGAGCGCATACGGGACGGCATACAGCGAGGCAGGGTCTTCGTCGATCGATTCGAGCCGCTCGCGCAATCCCGGATGCAGCGCCTCGACGCCGGGATATTCGTCCAGCCGCGCGAGATCGCCGGCCAGTGATTCCGCAGTCGACCGCCGGACGAGGCTGCGTTCGGCGAGTATCGATTCGCGAGCTGCCGGGCTGGCCTCGAGAAACGCTTCGATTTCCGCTCGCGTCAGGCCGGCCGGGTAGACCGTTTTGCCAGGGTCCGGGCTGCCGACCGGCAGGAAGGGCAGCCGCTCGTTGTCGAGCGTCGTCGCGACCGGGCCCTTGAACAGGTAATACAGGTCGAGCAGGTTGCGGGTCGCCTCCGGGTCCGCCGTTGCGGCGTGCAGTTCCTCGAGGCGCGCTTTCGCTGCGAGCGCTTCTGCGTGCAGCTGCCCTTCGTAGAGCTTCTGCATGACACGGCCGGCGGCCAGCAGGTCGTCAACGGCCCGCACTTCGGCGGCAGAAAGATGACCGAGATCCGGCGCAAGCGTGACCTCGAGACGCGAGTCGAGTATCGGCCGGGTTTGTTCCGCCGGCCAGTAGCCGTCCGGCAGCTCGGCGGCAGCCGGCAGCGCCAGGAGCAGCAGGCAGCAGGACAATTTAACAGGGCGTTTCATGGTCGGGTCCGGGAATTCGGCCGTCAACGTGCTTTTCGTTTTGTTCTTCAAAATCAGTAGCTTTTGATGGTAACCTGAAGGCCGAATGGCCCCATAAAGCATAGCACGTAACAGCCGTTACGATGCCGGTGGGCACGGATAACAAGGAAAGGACATACCGTCATGAAAGGTCTGATGATGGACACGCAGCTGCTCATCTCCTCGATAGCGCAGCATGCCGAGAGGTTTCACGGCGATCGCGAGATCGTTTCGGTCACCGCCGACAATCCGCGCCACCGCTACACCATCCGCGAGGCGATGACGCGCGCAAGACAGCTTGCGAACGCCCTCGGCCGGCTCGGCGTCAGGCAGGGCGAGCGTGTCGCATCGCTCGCGTGGAATGACTACCGGCACCTGGAGGTCTATTACGGCGTCAGCGGCAGCGGATACGTGTGCCACACGATCAACCCGCGGCTGTTCCCCGAACAGATCGTGTACATCATCAACCATGCCGAGGATCGCTTCATCTGCGTCGACGCGATGTTTGTGCCGCTGCTGGAGGCGGTCGCCGACAAGATCCCCAACGTCGAGGGATTCATCGTCATGACCGACGAGGCGCACATGCCGGAGACCGCTCTGCCCAACGTCATGTGCTACGAGACCCTTTTGGCGGCGGAGTCGCCGGATTTCGACTGGCCGGAACTCGATGAGAGCACGGCCTCGGCACTCTGCTATACGTCCGGCACCACCGGCAACCCGAAGGGCGTACTTTACGATCATCGCTCGACGATTCTGCACGCCCTGGGAACGCTGGCGATCGACGTTGCGGGCATGTCGAGCCGCGATGTGGTGTTGCCCGTCGTGCCCTTCTTTCACGTCAACGCCTGGGGCGTGCCGTACTCGGCGCTGATGGCCGGCGCCAAGCTCGTGTTGCCGGGCCCGAAGATGGGCGACGGCGAGGCGCTTTACGGCCTCATGGACAGCGAAGACGTGACCATGGCGCTCGGCGTGCCGACCGTCTGGCTGGCGCTGCTGCAATATACCGAGAAAGCCGGCAAACGCCTCGACAAGCTGGAGCGCTCGCTCGTCGGCGGCGCTGCCGTGCCGCGCGCCATGATCGAAGCGTTTCGCGACAAGCACGGCGTCGAACTGCGCCAGGGCTGGGGCATGACGGAGACCAGCCCGATCGGCACCGTCAATACCGTCAAGGCCGGCCTCGAGGGGCTCTCGAAGGACGAGCAGCTCGACCTCGCGACCAGGGCCGGACGTGGAATTTTCGGCGTCGAGATGCGTATCGTGGACGATAACGGCGAGGAGCTGCCCTGGGACGGGGAAGCCTTCGGTGCGTTGCAGGTTCGCGGCCCGTGGATATGCAGCGACTACTTCAAGCTCGACGGCAGCAGTGGCACGCACACGGACGACGGCTGGTTCGAGACCGGCGACGTCGCGACCATCGACCCGCAGGGCTACATGGCCATCACCGACCGGACCAAGGATGTCATCAAGTCGGGCGGCGAGTGGATCAGCTCGATCGAACTGGAGAATGCCGCGATGGGCCATCCCGCCGTGGCCGAAGCCGCCGTGATCGGCGTGGCGCACCCGAAGTGGACGGAACGCCCGCTGCTCGTCGTCGTCAAAGCGGAAGGCGAGGATGTGAGCAAGGAAGAACTGCTCGCGTATTTCGACGGTAAGGTGGCGACCTGGTGGGTGCCGAACGACGTCGTGTTCGTCGACGAGCTGCCGCACACGGCCACCGGAAAAGTCAAGAAGATTGAATTACGAAAGCAATTCGCTGAGTATCGCCTACCTGACTGAGCGCTCTTCGCTGCGCTCGGCCTTTTTCGATTGGGCAAGGAGTAGACATGGCCGACCCGTTGCGGCTCTACGGAATGAAAGCGCTTGTGACGAGCGCCGCCGGAGGAATCGGTGAGGCCGTCGCGCGGACCCTCATCAAGCACGGCGCGGAAGTGCTGGCCGTCGATGACCCGAAGAGCGGCGTCGAACAGCATTTCGCATCCGTCCGCGGCGTACACGGCCTCGCGACGGAATTCGGCGATCCCGACAGGATCCCGGCGCTGGTGGAAGAAGCGGCCGGGAAATTCGGCACGCTGGACATTCTCGTGAACGATTTCGCGGTGGCCCCGGATGCTCCGATCGCCGATGACGGCGCCGGGCTGGACGAAGTCCTGCGCCGGCGCGCGGAACTGATCATGGCGATGTGCCGCACGGCGCTGCCGTATCTCAAGAAGAGCCCGGCCGGACGCATCATCAACATGGGCTTCCTGCGGAGTGCATTTGCAGCGAACGCGCGGTCTGCGGCCCAGAAGGCCGAGCGGGACCTCGCGGCGATTTCCCGTGCGCTCGCAGCCGAAACCGGTGGCTTCGGGATTACGGCGAACTACGTTCAGCCCGGCGCGATCATGACGCCCGAGAGCCGCGAGGTATTTCGCAAGGACAAGGCGCTCAGGGACTACTGTATTTCGGCCTCCGCCGCGAAACGGCTCGGCGAACCCGTCGACGTCGCCAAGGTGGTGCTGTTCCTGGCGAGCGACGATGCCGTATTCGTGAGCGGTACCGGTGTCGCGGTAGACGGCGGCCGCACCGACGATTGACGAGACGGCAGCGCCCTGCAATGCACCCCGTGCTCGAAGACCTGATTGCGCTGCTTCAGCTCGAGCGCATCGAAGACAATATCTTCCGCGGCGACAGCCGGGACATCGGCAGCGCGCAGGTATTCGGCGGACAGGTGCTGGGCCAGGCGCTGTCCGCCGCGCAGCACACCGTCGACGGGCGTGTCGCGCACTCGCTGCACGCGTATTTCCTGCGCCGCGGCGACATGACCAAGCCGATCATCTACGAGGTCGACCGCGCCCGCGACGGCGGCAGCTTTTCCACCCGGCGCGTTGTCGCGATCCAGCACGGGCGGCCGATCTTCAACCTGGCCGCATCGTTTCATGAACCCGAGGAAGGCCTCGAGCACCAGGCCGACATGCCGGACGTGCCCGGCCCGGACGGACTCCGGGACCTCTTCGACGTGTCGCCGGAGGTGCTCGAAAAAGTACCGATGAAGATGCGGCGTTTCCTAACCGAGGAACGGCCCTTCGAGTTCCGGCCGGTCGAGCGCCTGAGCTTCACGGAGGCCGTGAGGCTGCCGCCGGTCAAGCATTGCTGGATCCGTGCCGTCGATACGTTGCCGGACGACCCGCCACTACACCAGAACCTGCTGGCCTACGTGTCCGATTACGAACTCCTGGGTTCGAGTGTGCTGCCGCACGGCCTCAATTTCGTTTCCGGCCGGGTGATCATGGCAAGCCTCGATCACGCCCTGTGGTTTCATCGTGAGTGCCGCGCCGATCGCTGGCTGCTCTATGCCATAGAGAGCCCCAATGCATCGGGCGCGCGCGGTTTTGCGCGCGGACAGTTGTTCACCGAGGACGGCGTACTGGTCGCATCGACGGCGCAGGAAGGGCTCATTCGCGTCGTCGACTCGGAGCAGCGGGAGTCCCGCTCCGACCCGCGGCTGCAGGTCTGAACGCGCGGTTCTACTTTGCCTTGCCCTGTGCGGCCACGGCCGCGGCTGCCTTCGCCACGGTCTCGGGGTCGCCGAGGAATTCGCGCGACCGCGGCTTCAGGTCGTCGTCCAGATCGTAGGCTATCGGGATCCCGGTCGGGATGTTGAATCCCGTGATTTCCTCGTCCGATATTTCGTCGAGCATTTTTACCAGCGCGCGCAGGCTGTTGCCGTGCGCGGCGATCAGCACGTTACGGCCCGCGCGAAGCTCGGGCGCGATCTTCTCCTCCCAGCAGGGCCGCACGCGCTCGAGCGTGAGTGCCAGCGATTCGGTGGCCGGAAGGTCCGCGATTCCCTTGTAGCGGGGATCGTGCAACGGGTGCCGTTCGTCGCCGGCTTCGAGGGCCGGCGGCGGCACGTCGTAGCTGCGCCGCCAGATATGCACCTGCTCGTCGCCGTACTTCGCCGCTGTCTCCGCCTTGTTGAGGCCCTGCAGCGCGCCGTAATGGCGCTCGTTGAGCCGCCAGTCGCGCACCACCGGCACCCACATCCGGTCCATCTCGTCGAGCATCAGCCACAGCGTGCGGATCGCGCGCTTCAGTACGGACGTGTAGGCAATATCGATATCGTAGTCGAGCGCGGCCACGGTGCGGCCGGCTTCGAGCGCCTCCTCGATGCCTTTTTCGGTGAGGTCCACGTCGGTCCAGCCCGTGAAGAGGTTCTTCAGGTTCCAGTCGCTCTGGCCGTGACGGCACAGGATCAGCTTGCCAGCCATGCTATCTCCGTATGTAAATCGGTTTGTCGAAAAGTCTAGTCCGCCACGAGTTCGCGCAATTCCTTCGCCGCGACCGACAGCGTCGCGATGTCGAAAACACCCCGCAGTTTCATTTCGTCGAGCATCGTGACGAAGCGTTCCACCCGCATGCTGCGTTGCTGCAGCCATTCGTCGACGAGCTGCTCGATGTTCTTCTTGCTGCGCTTTTTGAGAATGTCGGCCGCCATGTCGCGGCGGATGCGGAAGAACTCGTCGCGCAGGTTGCTGCGTGCCAGTGCCTGCCAGCGGCCTCGTACCCTGACGTCTTCCGCGCCCGCGTGCAGCGCGAAGATCCCGAGCCGGTCATTGAACAGTGAATAGACCCGCGCGGACTCCATGACATCGCGCTTGTAGGCGACGGCGAGATCGGCAATATCGAGACCGGCCCGCGTAAGCAACAACGCCGCCATCCTGTCAGCGAGCTTCTCCGGAACGCCCATCTTGATGTAGTTCTTCATCGCGTTCTCGTGCCGTTCGCGGGCCGCCGCCGACATGATGCCGCCCGTGCGACCGTACACGGTCGCCATGCCGTCCTTGAGCCGGTTCACGAGCCCGTCGATATCGACGTAGTCGCCGTAGTGCTCGATGATCCAGTAGGTCGCATGCCGCTGGGTGCGTGAAAGCTCGAACAGCATGGACATCTGTGCCGACGCCGGGATCACGTTGTCGAGTTCCTCGATCGTCCGGTTGAGCGCGCCCGCACGCACTATCTGGCGCGCAACTGTGTAGGCGCGCGCCACCGTGACGACGTCGGCCCCCGTATCCAGCTGCACGCGCTTGACGAACGCGGGGCCCATGCGGTTGACGATGTCGTTGGAGATAAGCGTTGCGAGTATCTGCGGGCTCAGGCGGTGCTCCGGGATGAATTCCGGGTACCGGCGCCTCAGCACTTCCGGGAAGTAGCGCATCGGGTGCGTTTTCAGGAAGTCGGCGAGCGTCTCCTTGTGCGACGTCAACGCGTTGTAGACGTCGATCTTTGCATAGCTCAGCACGACTGCCAGCTCGGGACGCGTCATGCCCTGCTTGCGCGCCTTGCGCTCCTCGATCTCTATTTCGTCCGGCAGGTATTCCAGGTCGCGGTCGAGCAGGCCGCTGCGTTCGAGACCGGTGATGACGCGTCCGATCTCGTCGATGCGTTCGAGCGAACGCACCTCGCTCATGCTCAGCGCCTGCGTCTGCATGTAGTTGTTCCGCAGCACGTACTCGGCCACGTCGTCGGTCATCGACGCGAGCAGCTCGTCGCGCTTCTTGCGCGTCATGCCTTTCTTCTTGGCGACGTCGCTCAGCAGGATCTTGATGTTGACTTCGCGGTCGGAACTGTCGACGCCGGCCGAGTTGTCGATGAAGTCGGTATTAACGCGGCCGCCTCTCAGGCTGAACTCGATGCGCGCCCGTTGCGTCAGCCCGAGATTGCCGCCTTCCCCGACGACCTTGCATTGCAGCTCGTTGGCGTTTACGCGCACGTTGTCGTTGCTGCGGTCGCCGACGTCGGCGTGACCTTCCGTGCTGGCCTTGACGTACGTGCCGATACCGCCGTTCCACAGCAGGTCGGCGGGCATCCGCAGTATCACCCGAATCAGTTCGTCCGGCTGCATCGACGTCTGGTCGGTGCCGAGCATCGCGCGCGCTTCCTTGCTGAGGCGAATCGTCTTCGCCTGCCGCGAGAACACGCCGCCGCCCTTCGAGATAACCGTATCGTCGTAATCGGGCCAGCTGGAGCGCGGCAGTTTGAACAACCGCTGCCGCTCCTTGAAGCTCGCGGCCATGTCGGGATCGGGGTCGAGGAAGATGTGCTGGTGATTGAACGCGGCCACGAGCCTGATCTTGCGTGACAGCAGCAAGCCGTTGCCGAATACGTCGCCGCTCATGTCGCCGATACCGACGACCGTGAACGGGTCCGTCTGCGTGTTGAGGCCCTGTTCGCGGAAATGCCGCCGGACCGCCTCCCAGGCGCCGCGCGCCGTGATGCCCATCTTCTTGTGGTCGTAGCCGGCGGAGCCGCCCGACGCGAACGCGTCGTCGAGCCAGAAGTCATAGCTCTTCGATATCTCATTCGCGATGTCCGAGAACGTCGCCGTGCCTTTGTCGGCGGCAACGACGAGATAGGGATCGTCGCCGTCACGCCGGATGACTCCCTCGGGCGTCACGACCTTGCTGTCAACGACATTGTCCGTGATATCCAGCAGCCCGCCGATGAACGTCTTGTAACAGGCAATGCCCGTTTTCATGACGGTTTCACGATCGCCTTCGGGCATGCGCTTGCAGAAGAAGCCGCCCTTGGCGCCGGTCGGCACGATGACGGTGTTCTTGACGATCTGCGCTTTCATCAGGCCCAGGACTTCGGTGCGGAAATCCTCGCGCCTGTCCGACCAGCGCAGCCCGCCGCGGGCAACGTCGCCGCCGCGGAGGTGCACGCCTTCGACTTCCGGCGAATACACGAAGATCTCGTATTTCGGGCGCGGCAGCGGCACTTCCGGCAGGCGCGTCGGGTCCAGCTTGATCGAAATGCAGTCGCGGTGACCGTCGGCGTCGCCGGGCAGGAAGTAATTGGTGCGCAGCGTCGCATTGAATGCCCCGGCGAAGGCATTGAGGATGCGATCCTCGTCGACGTTCTTCGCCTTGCCGACCTCGCGCCGGATCGACGGCACCGTCGCTTTCAGACGCCGGGTTCTTTGCGCCTTGCCGATTTCCGGGTCGAACATGGCCTTGAACTGCTCCGTCAGCAGCCCGACCAGTTTCGCATGCGCGACCAGCACATCCTCCATGTAGTCCTGGGAGAACGGCAGTCCGAGCTGCTGCAGGTATTTCGCATAACAACGCAGCAAAGCCGTCTCGCGCCAGTCGAGTTCCGCGCTGAGTATGAGGCGATTCAGGCCGTCATTTTCCGCTTTGCCGGCGAGGACTTTCATGAAGCACTCTTCGAAACGTTTCGATGCCGCCTCGACGTCGAAATCCGAACCCGTTTCGTGGCGCAGGTTGAAGACCTGTATCCAAAACGGCTTGCCGCCCTGCAAGGTCAGTTCGTAGGGGTGTTCGGTGTGAACCTCGAGGCCCATGCCCTCGAGGATCGGCAGCGCTTCCGACAGGGCGAGCGGTTCGTCGGCGCTGAAGATCATGAAATGCAGGAACCCGGGCGCGGCGTCCGAGGGCCTGTACAGTTCGACGGAGCGCGTGAGGCCGGCCATCAGCATGCTGTCGATCGAGCTAATGTCGCTGCAGGCATCCTTCGGCTCGGTCTCGGCCTGGTAACCGGGCGGGAAGATGTTGCCGTAGATCCGGAACAGCTTGTGGCCCTCGTCGTCGCCGAATGCGTCCAGCATCTCGGCGCGCAGCTTGTCCGACCAGCTCACGACGACCTCGGCGAGCTTGGCCTCGATCTCCTGGATGCTGATCCGCGGGCGCTCGCGCGGCGGCGTGCGCACGATGGTGTGCAGGCGCGCGAGCGGTGAATCCGTGATCTCGACGCTGGAATCGACGGACGTGCCGTCGAAAGCGTCTTTCAGTACCTGCTCTATGCGCTGGCGAACTGCCGTCGTATACCGCTCGCGAGGCACGAAGACGATGCATGAGAAAAAGCGCCTGAACGTGTCGCGGCGCAGGAAAAACCGCACGCGCTGCCGGTCCTGCAGGTTGAGGATGCCTATGGCCGTACGCGACAGGTCGGGAATGGAGCTCTGGAATAACTCGTCGCGCGGGAACGTATCGAGAATATGCAGAAGCGCTTTGCCGCGATGCCCGGTCGCTTCCACATGCGCACGCTCGATGACCTTGCGGACCTTGTGGCGCAGCAACGGAATGCCGCGCGGGCTTTCGCTGTACGCGGCCGAGGTGAACAGTCCGATGAAGCGCCGTTCGCCGACCGCCTTGCCGGATTTGTCGAATTCCTTGATGCCCACGTAGTCGAGGTAGGCATGCCGGTGAACGGTGGATCGTGAATTTGCCTTGGTCAGGATCAGCCAGTCCCTGGAGCGCGCCAGGCGCTGCATTTCGCGGGTCAGCTCGACGGTCTTGCTCTGTCCCCGCTCATCGTGGGAAAGCAGGCCGAGCCCGCTGCCTTCCAAGGGCCGCAGGAAAATCTTGTCCTTGCGATAGGAGAGCTTGTACTCACGATAGCCGAGAAACGTAAAGTGGTCGTTGACCATCCAGTCCAGCAGCAGCTGGCTTTCCTTGCGCATTTCCTCGTCGACGCCCGTCGGCCCGAACTTGAGCAGCTCGCGGGCCTGCTGCATTTTCTTGCGCATTTTCGGCCAGTCGCGGATAGCCAGGCGCACGTCGGCGAGGACCTTGAGGATTTCCTGCTTCAGCAGCTTGAGTTGCTGCGCATCCGTCTCCTTGTCGATCGCGAAACGAATGAACGACTCGAGCCTGCCCACCGTCTCGTCGCGTTCCGCGATCCTCTCGATCTTGCCGCGGCTGTTCCGCACCAACCGAATGACCGGGTGAACGGTGATATGAACGGTCATCCCCTGGCGGTTAATCGCCGCAAGCACCGAATCGACCAGGAACGGCATATCGTCGTTGACCATCTCGATGAAGGAATACGCCGATTCGTAGCCGTGATCCTCCAGCGTCGGATTGAAAATCCGCACGAGGGGCTCCCCGCGTTTTC
>Ga0316190_10000435_pt1 | contig 28697 bp, 40 predicted proteins | sample Eddworburrow2_MG_FD_204929 | JGI IMG/M metagenome (GOLD analysis project Ga0316190, IMG submission 204929) | Coastal sediment microbial communities from Maine, United States - Eddy worm burrow 2 | ecosystem: Environmental > Aquatic > Marine > Coastal > Sediment | place: USA: Maine | collected... | reverse complement strand
CAGCGCCCTCCATGAAAAAGGCCGATGATGACGATGACGACGACGACAAATAGTCGTCACCCCCATCATTGCAAAACTGCCCATAAGAAAATGCCCGCCCTGGATGAGAGGGCGGGCATTTGATTTTTCGTCGCTGGACTTTGCGGCTGCGTTAGAACTTGTGACCCCAGCGATTTGTTGCACGGGCCTTGCTCACCTCGCCTGAATTGACCAAAGCCTTCACGCAACTCCTCGAAAGAGCGCGCCCGGCTTTGTCCATACAGCGGCGCAGGCCTGGATCGTTGACGGCGTATGCCGCACAATATCGCTTGTAGTCGCCCTTGCACGAACCCTTGACGACGGACGAATAAGCAGAGGCGGAAGACGCGAACGCAATAAGCGTGGCGCCAAAGATTATCGAAGGGAGAAGTCTCCCGGACATGGCCATAACTCCCATTTGGTCGGCACCCCCAGAAATACGCACGCATCTACAGATTTATCGATACATAAGGGCTTTCCGCCGCTCCATCAAGGACTGCGTTGGCTCTTATTGCCGAACTCGGCAGCATCTGAAGCTGGCGATCCCCGAGATCACGCCGTTTCCGCTCCCAATGGGAGAAGGATTTTCAAGGCTTTATGGTAAACAAGCGCCGAACTCATGCCATGGTTGCGCGTCATCATACCGCGCATCAACCGTCTGATATTGGCGCGCACGCTTTTTGAGGCACACGGTGTATCTGCTCCTCGCAGCGATCCTTCTTCTGCTGATGTTTGCCGCGTCCTACGGGGGGCGCCGCGTCACAGTCGCGCTTGTCTCAACAGGACTGTCCGCAATCCTTATGGCAGGTGGCGTCTTCGTGATCACCGCGCGCAGCGCGGGTCCTTATCTTGATGGTCTCGCCGAGCGCCTCCCACCATCGTCGAGCCAAACCGTTCGCGACCTTGGCATGGCGGCGAATCATGTCTCGGACTCCCTGGCCCTCGCACGAAAAAGCGCCGCCGCGCCACAAGCCGCAACGGCCGACGCAGCCCCCTTCGACAAACCGGCGAATACGGAGCAATCGACTGCAGAATGGCTCACTGGCGATTGGCTAGACATCAACGTTGGGTCGTTCAACACCGCTTGGCTCGACCCGCGGACCTGGTTCGGCGAAGAGACTTCGGATTGGCCCGAGATCGACATGGTCGTGAGGCCCGAGAATGAAAGGGAGGCGAACCCATCTGGGCCACAGGGAGCCCGAACGATGCAACCCGACGTCATGGTCTTGTCGCCCAAGCGCGCCACCGCCGCGCCTGGCCTCAAGATCGCAGTCGCACCACCTGTGCCCCCGACTGCGCCGGTGACTGCCCCTATTCCAGCGAAATCGGATGCACCCGTGAAATGGTTTCCCGATGCGCCGCCGCCCAAAGACGAAGAAATGATTCTGCTGACCGGCGCCAATGTCTCAAGCATGCCTCTTGAGGATATTCAGGCAACGCTGAAACCGGACTCCCACGATACGGCCGTCGGTATCAACGGCTTGGCCCTAAGCGTGCGCATCGAGGGCCAAGATGACACCGCGCTGGACCCGGGCAGTGCGGGCAGAGTTGTTCCGCCGGGCGCGCGCTTTTACCTCCAAGCCGCCAATCTGTCGGAGGCCAACGCAAAGCAACTCGGCGGAGCCATCGTATCCTTCGCCTACTCCCAAGCCGGGCGGCGCAGAACCTCGATCCTTTATCTGAAGCAGACGGCGTTCGCCGGAGGCGCCGCAACGACCCAGTAGTCTCCGGCGGCGACTCTGCGGGCACGCTGCGCGACCTATTGCGCGCCATCGACTGGAGCGACTTCCTGTGCCTTGCGCAAGAGCTCATTGAGCGACATCTGGCAATAAGGCCGCAGGCCCGTAGCGCCGCCACGTGCGAGAATCTTGAAGCTGTCATTCTTATCGTCAGCAGCCTGTTTTTGCAGGCGCTTCTTGTTGAGCTTTTCGTCGCGGCCGAAATAATGTTTCTCGATTTTCGACATTGCCGCACCCGCCGTCTCCACGTCCTCGCCCGTGAGTTGCGACCGCCGCGCGCATTGCTGCACGATTTCGTATTCCGCGTAATAATTCTTGAGCGCGACCGACAGGCTGATCGCCGCATTTGCCGGCACCGCAGCTAAAACCAAACCAGCCAGCACTAGTCCCCAAGCGCCAAGACGCATCTCGATAGCCCCCTCATCGTGTGAGCAGTGAAGCCTGCATTGGTAAACGAAGCCTTGCGCCGCAGCAATTGCACTGCAGCAACACTCAGCGCGAAATGTTGTCGCCGCTTCCCGAGAGGGTTCAAATATCTTCGATAGGGCGCCCCGCACAGTGCTAGAAACAGGCCTTGGTTTTTGCCCTGGGCCGTTCAGCCGTTGGTTACGACCACAACGGCGCAGCACGCAGCTTTGCCTTGCTGACGATAGCTGTGGGGAAACGTCGCGTCGAAATAGGTCGAGTCCCCTTTATCGAGAAGGATCGTTTCGTTCTCGAACGTGACGAGCAGCGACCCAGCAATGACGTAGATGACTTCAGCGCCGGCATGTTTGTGCGGCTCGGTTGCTCTGGCCCCGGGTTTAAACGTTGCGAGATAGGCATCCATCCGCCGGTTGGTCACGGGAAAATCTAGGCACTCGAACCAATAGGTGGGGGCGTGTCCGTCGGTGCGATTGGGAAGCCGCACGCGATCCTTCGCTCTGACAAGGGCCGCCTTCGGCTGTTCGGACTCGTTTTCGAAGAAGTGATCGAGTCCCACTCCGAAGACCGTCGCGATCCGCATGAGCGTTGGGAGCGTTGGGATCAAACGGCCCGTTTCGATCTTCGAGAGCAGCCCGGCGGACGTGCCTGTGTGCTCGCCGAGCTTCATCAGGCTGAGGTCCTTTTTCTTGCGCAACCGGCGAATCTTGGCGCCGATCTCATAGGTCTCGATTCCGAGCGTTTCGAGTTCCACCGACATCAACCCACCTCCACTTCGACTAAGGCTCAAATATCCCTTTAGATTTTTACCTGTATGCAAAGTGTTTTGCATATCACGAAACTGTGTGTGGCCATGTCGGAAGCACTGTCATCCTATGACTTCAGAAAACAGGCGTCAGGAATTTTGAAACTCATGAACGAATGGATCCCCAAAAAGTCCATCTCAGCCATACCGCTGAACGGTCTGCGGACCTTCGAGGCGGCAGCGCGACACATGTCGCTGAAGCGGGCTGCTGAAGAACTGAACGTCACCCCTTCGGCTGTGAGCCATCGGTTGCGCGTTTTGGAGAAGGTTCTTGGATGCAAATTGCTAGAGCGCCAAGGCACGCAGCTTCAACTCACGGAAGCCGGCCGGAGACTTGCGCCGGCCCTGACGGAGGGGTTCGAGAAAATCATGACCGGCTTACGCAATTTGCAGCCCGGTTGAGCTGACAGCACGTCCGCGATCTGAGCGAAAGGAACGGCTATGCATGGACTTCTCATAATTGCGGTGCTTTTCGCATCAATGATTTCGATCGCCAACAGCTATGCGGACGAGCGAGGGCGGGCGGCGGCGGGCCAGAGCGTTCAGGCCATTGTCACAGCGCGTCCGCTCGAGATCGAAACACAAGACGACCATGAGTCCGGTTGGACCCGTAAGGAGAAGGCGGAGAAACGCGATCCTGTGAGCCCGCCCTCAACGCTCGCGATCATCGCTTGCCGTGTGGATTCGAAAATGGACAGCAAAGATGCCTACGCGCCGCAAGACGCCGGGCCCGATTGGCACATGCCTGTGGAATGCATGAGGGTGATCGAGACCGTGACCGACGCTGCAGCCATGAGCCATCTCTGGCTTCGTCAGATGACGCCAAACCTTGCAGACTATGACACCTGTGCGGAAGTCGCCATGACCTACGCCCCGGTTTGGGAAGCCTCCCACCATAACTGGACGATCGTCAAAGTTGGCTGCCCCACCAAGATCGTTGATGCTGACGGAAGGATCATTGGCTGGCACATGCCCGAATGTCAGGGCACCCTGCCCGGCACCTCATATCCGCTGCGCTGCCGCTTCGACCCCAGTGAGGTCTAGAGCGGCCTCAAGCGCGGCGAATGCGCCTAAAGCGCAATCCCTTAAAGCGGAATGTTGTCGTGCTTTTTCCAGGGGTTCTCGACATGCTTGTTTCGCAGCATTTGCAGCGCCCGGCAGATGCGAGCGCGGGTCCCGCGCGGCAAGATCACCTCGTCGATATAGCCGCGTTCGGCTGCAACGAACGGATTGGCAAAGCGCGCCTGATATTCGTCGATGCGCTTCTTGATCGCCTCGGGATCGCCGAGTTCGGAGCGGTAGAGAATCTCCACCGCGCCCTTGGCGCCCATCACGGCGATTTCAGCCGTGGGCCAGGCATAGTTCACATCGCCCCTGATATGCTTTGAGCTCATCACGTCATAGGCGCCGCCATAGGCTTTGCGCGTGATAACAGTGACTTTCGGCACCGTCGCCTCGGTGAAGGCGAAGAGCAGCTTGGCGCCGTGCTTGATCAGTCCGCCATATTCCTGGTCGGTGCCCGGCAGGAAGCCCGGAACATCAACGAAGGTCACGATCGGAATATTGAAACAGTCGCAGAAGCGCACAAAGCGCGAGGCTTTCCGCGAGGCATCGCAATCGAGCACGCCCGCCAGCACCATGGGCTGGTTGGCAACGATGCCCACCGTACGCCCCTCCAAACGAGCGAAGCCGATGACGATGTTGCGGGCGAAGGTCTCCTGGACTTCAAAGAAATCGCCCTCGTCCGTGACTTTATGGATCAGCTCTTTGATGTCATAGGGCTTGTTGGGATTGTCCGGGATCAGCGTATCGAGCGAAGGCTCCTCCCGGTCCCAAGGATCGCGGGTCGGCAGTTCCGGCACGCCCGACAGATTGGACGAAGGCAGAAAATCCATGAGCCGGCGCATCTGCAAAAGCGCCTCGATGTCGTTGTCGTAGGCGCCATCGGCGATGGACGACTTGGTGGTGTGGACGGAGGCACCGCCTAGCTCCTCGGCCGTCACCTCTTCCTTGGTCACCGTCTTCACGACGTCGGGACCCGTGACGAACATGTAGGACGTGTCTCTCACCATGAAGATAAAGTCGGTCATGGCCGGGGAATACACATCGCCGCCCGCGCACGGGCCCATGATGACACTGATCTGTGGGATCACGCCTGAGGCGAGCACGTTCCGCAAGAACACTTCGCCATAGCCGCCGAGCGCGGCAACGCCCTCCTGGATGCGAGCGCCGCCCGCATCGAACAAGCCAATGACCGGCGCGCGGCTGCGCAGCGCCATGTCCTGAATCTTGATCATCTTGTTGGCATGGGCTTCCGACAGGGAGCCACCCATGACGGTGAAGTCCTTGGCGAAGACATAGACGACGCGGCCATTGATCGTGCCCCAGCCCGTGACCACACCATCGCCCGGCACCTTGGACTCTTGCATGCCGAAATCGATGCAGCGGTGCTCAACATACATGTCGAACTCCTCGAAGGAATTATCGTCCAGAAGCAGCTGCAAACGCTCTCTGGCCGTGAGCTTGCCGCGCTTGTGCTGCGCGTCGATGCGCCTCTGGCCACCACCCATGCGGGCCTTGGCACGGCGGTCTTCAAGCTCCTCGAGGACTTCTTTCATGTAGGGCTCCCCTTGAGGATTTCGATCAGCATGGCACGTTTGCCATGGTCAATAGCATGCGCCGCGAAAGAGGCAAATGGCTGCGGTCGCAAGCGTCGGTCGCTCGCTTTCGCGCTCAACCCGCATCACAGAGAACCGGAGCCAACCGATTCAAAGAAATCGGCAAAATGCCTTCGCATCAGCAAAGGCCGAACACGCGCACCGCAGCGTCAAAGTCGCGCTTTCGATTCTCGCGGCGGGCCTGTGCCTCCGCATCCTCGCCCCATTGACCGGCCTGCCAGTCCTCGTCCACATGGGCGGCGTCCCAGGCAGCCTCCGGCGACAGGGCGCCGTGCGCGAGCGCGAGCGGCAGGAGGGCAGAGCCAGTGAGAGTCGTCATCACATGGAGCCCGGCGAGCTGATAGGCGTTGCACTCTTCGATCTTGCGGCGCAAGGCGGCGAGCGAAGTCTCCGGCTGGTCCACATGGACGACGCCGCTGGCAAGATTGAGCGGTGCGCCAAGGCCATCCTTGGCCCAGGCGATCACCGGGTCCCAATGCTCGCCCTGACGGGCGACAAGGCCCTCAGGTCCGCTCGCCCGATAGCACAGCAGATCGGCGCCTGCATGGGCGAGAATGTCGTCGATGACGGCGGCCTCATTTCCGGTGACCCCCTCGATCGCGGTATTGGCGAGCTTGGTGATCGGCATGGTGCGCGGATCGATCTCCTCGCCTTGGGCGCGCCACTCATCCGCGATGGCCTCCGCAAGCGCAGTGCTGGGCACCGCAAGGCGTGCCTTGCCGCGCGTACGCACGGGACGCCCATCCAGCAGAATGGCGAATTGGCCGCCCTCATCCACAACGCTCACATCTTTGTAAAAACGGCTGGGCAGCTTGGGTTTTTCGCCGCTGCCCAGTTTCTTCTTAACCTGCTCGCTCACCTGCCCTCCTGGTCTTGGCCGGATCAACATCAAGCATATATTCCCTGCTGCGGGCCGGAGCCGGCACTAATCCACAGATGGCCGGCCACTTAGCCACAGATATTGGGCTCGTCCTCTTCCTCGCCACCCTTCGGCGAAAAACCGAACGCGGCAAATGCAATCTCCATATGAGGCGGTATGGGGGCGGTCACGTCCACGACGCCCTCGCCGCTTGGATGGGGAAAGCTGATCCGCCGCGCATGCAAATGCAGCCGCCGCTCAATGCCATCAGGCAGATCTTCACCGCTTGGATATTTCTCATCGCCAAGAACCGGGTGGCCGAGGATCGCCATATGTGCCCGGAGCTGGTGCTGCCGTCCCGTCACGGGCTTCAGCGACATCAACGCGACTTGCTGGGCTGCGCTATCGATCACAGCGTAATGGGTCACGGCGGATTGTGCTTTTTCCTGTTCGCCGGGGCGTGCTTTGCGCACACGCTCCCCACCCGCAGCTGGCGCCTTGACCAACGCCGCATCGATCTTGCCTTGCGGCGGCCTCGGGACACCATGGACAAGCGTCCAGTAAATCTTGCGAACCGAGCGCGCCTGAAAGGCGCGGCCAAGCTTCGCCGCCACGATGCGCCGCTTGGCGACGACCAGAACCCCCGACGTATCGCGATCTAGCCGATGCACGAGCCGCGGCCGCGACCCGGGCCCATCGCCCATGCCTTTCAAGAGCCGGTCGATATGCTGGGCTGTTTTGGTGCCGCCTTGCACAGCGAGCCCTGACGGCTTGTTGAGGACCAATAGGTCGTCGTCCTCATAGAGCGTGATGGATTTGAGGAAACCGCGATCCGCCTTGGAGAGCGTCTTTTTCGCCCCTGCTGGGGGCGGCGCGTCGGGCAAGGGCGGCACGCGAATGCTCTGCCCCGCCTCAAGCCTTGTGTTGGCCTTGACCCGTCCCCCATCCACCCTGACCTGGCCCGTGCGCAGGAGCTTCTCAAGACGGCTGTGGGGGAGCCCGGCATAATGGGTCTTGAACCAACGGTCGAGGCGCATGCCGTCCTCGTCGTCCGAGACATTGCGCGTTTCAACAGTGCCCATGGCTAGAGCCGGTCCCTATGGCTAGAGAGGGTCCTCATGGCTAGATCGCACGCGCAAGCGCCAGCCCCGCAAAGAGCGCGGCTATGGATACGCCAACAGATGCAATGAGATAGAAGCTGGCGCTCAGATAGTCGTCGCGCGCCAGAAGATTGGCGAATTCAGCCGAGAAGGAAGAGAACGTGGTGAAGCCACCCAGCACACCGAGCGCTAAGAATGCTCGCAGATCGTTGTGAATGGTCCAGCGCAGCGCCATCATCTCAATCAAGACGCCCATCAGGAAGCAGCCGAGAACATTGGCTGTGAGCGTGCCCCAGGGGAAGTTGAAGCCTAAGAGGCGCCCCATAGAAAGCCCGAGCAGATAGCGCGCCGATGCACCAAGCGCCCCACCTGCCGCCACCCACAATACCGTTGTCACCTCACGCCCCTTCGCCCTTTTTGGCCCTAATTTGGGCCCAGCGATCAAGCCGCTTCTTGATGTCGTTCTCAAAACCACGGTCTGTAGGCGCATAGAAATGCTGCCGCTCCATACTATCCGGGAAATAGTTCTGGCCCGAGAACCCTTCTGCCTCGTTGTGATCGTAGGCGTAATCGCGGCCATAGCCCTGGCGCTCCATCAGCGCGGTCGACGCATTTAGGATGTGCTTAGGCGGAAGCAGAGACCCGCTTTCCTTTGCAACGCGGGCCGAGGCTTTGAAGGCCATATAGGCCGCATTCGATTTCGGGGCTGTTGCGAGATAGACAGTCGCTTGGGCCAACGCCAGTTCGCCCTCCGGAGAGCCCAGGAAGTCGTAGGCATCCTTGGCAGCATTCGCTTGGATGAGCGCTGCCGGATCCGCGAGTCCGATATCCTCGACTGCCATACGAACGAGACGGCGGGCGATATAGAGCGGGTTCTCGCCGCCAGCAAACATGCGTGCAAGCCAATAGAGCGCCGCGTCGGGGTCGGACCCGCGCACCGATTTATGCAGCGCGCTGATGAGGTTGTAGTGGCCGTCTTGACCTTTGTCGTAGATCGGCGCGCGCCGCTGAACGAGCTCCCCAAGCCCAGCGCGGTCGATGAGCGTCGTGGCATCTGCAGGCACTGCAAGAAACACGTCCTCGACTAGATTGATGAGCCCACGCCCATCGCCATCTGCCATCGAGGCGAGAGTTTTGCGCGCATCCTCGTCCAGCGGCAGCTTACGGCCTTCATGGGCTTCGGCGCGCACGATCAGAGCCTCAAGCGCATCATCGTCGAGGCGCCTGAATGTCAGCACGCTCGCTCGGGACAACAGCGCCGAGTTCAGCTCGAAGGACGGGTTCTCCGTAGTCGCCCCAACGAGAACGATCGTGCCGTCCTCCATATGGGGAAGAAACGCGTCCTGTTGCGAGCGGTTGAAGCGGTGGATCTCATCGATGAACAATAACGTGCCGCGCCCGGCCTCGCGCTTGGCTTTCGCCGCATCGAACACTTTGCGCAAATCCGCAACACCCGACTGGATTGCCGAGAGTTGCTCGAATTGAAGGTCGGTCACCTCGGCAAGAAGCCGTGCAACCGTAGTCTTACCCGTACCAGGCGGCCCCCAAAAGATCACCGACGTGAGACGCCCGGCACGCACCATGCGGCCCAAGAGCCCTTCACCGAGGAGATGGTCCTGGCCAATCACATCGCCGAGGGTCTTGGGCCGGAGACGGTCCGCAAGCGGCCGAGGGGCGGTGTCATCAAGCCCCGCAGCCACGAACAGATTGGAAGCCCCCTTGTCCATGTCTCAGCCTCGCAATGCGAGTTTAAACACTTTCCCGCGCCGTTCGATCGCCAGTTGCCAGCGGCCGGACTGTGTCTGCAACAACACGGCGAGCTGATTCACGCTCGCAATGTCCTGATCGTTCACACCGACAATGATATCGCCTTTGCGCAAACCCAGCTGGCCAGCATTCGATCGGCGCTCGACATTGAGCACGACAACGCCCGTGTCGCTGTCATCGTCCAAGCCCAATTCGGCACTGACGGCGGGCGAAAGATTGGCCACGCGACTGCCCGCAAAGGGATGAGGCCCCGTCAAGTCGCGCGTATCGCGCGGGGGCTCTTCAATGGGAATGACTGTCGCAATTGTCGTCCGGAACCTTTTGCCGTCGCGATAAAGACCAAGCTCCACATTGCCGCCGACGCCCTTGGTGACAAAGCGGTACTCCAAGGCCTCCGGATTTTGGACGTCCGTGCCGTCAACACTGACAATGACATCCCCCACTTTCAGCCCTGCGGTCTTGGCAGGCCCTTTTGCATGGACACGAGTCACCATGGCCCCTGCCGGACGGGCAAGACCAAGGGATTCCGCAAGATCCGAAGTGAGCGTCTGAAGTGATGCGCCGAGCCAGGGCCGCTGGACCTTGCCGCCTTTGAGCGCCGACTGAACGACAATGCGCACCATGTTGGAAGGAATCGCGAATCCGATCCCGTGCGAGCCGCCGCTCTTGGAAAAGATCGCGGTGTTAATGCCAACGAGCTGCCCGTCCATATCCACGAGCGCCCCGCCCGAGTTGCCAGGATTGATGGCTGCATCGGTCTGGATGAAGAACTGATAGTCCGAGATGCCGACTTTCGTTCGCGCCAGCGCCGATACGATCCCGCTGGTGACCGTCTGCCCGACCCCAAACGGATCGCCAATCGCGAGCACCAGATCTCCGACCTCGAGACTGTCGGAATCTGCGAATTGGATGGAGGGGAACTCGGCGCCATCGCCCTTCAGCCGCAACACGGCCAAATCCGTCTGCTCGTCCTTGAGAATGAGCGTGGCCGGAAACTCCCGCCCATCGTTCAGCGCAACAGTGATCTCGGATTCACCGCCACTGCGGATCACGTGATAATTGGTGACCACCACGCCGTCGCTGCCAACGAGAACCCCGGAGCCGAGGGAGTTCTGGATGCGCTCACGCGGAACGCCCCGTTGCTCACCGAAAAAGCGCCGGAAAAATGGATCGTTGAAGAAGGGGGATACCGCCTGTTCGACCCGGTGACGGACATAGACGTTCACGACAGTCGGCGCGGCCTGCTTCACCACGGGCGCGAAGGACTGCTTGATCGCAGCCTTGCTCTTCGGCACGACCTTGGTCACCACTTCTTCCTGGGCGGAGGCTAGACCGGTGGCCGCCAGAAGAATTGTGGCAACGACCAGGCACAGACTGCCACCTTTCCGGAGAAAAACTTCCAAAAGTGTCATCTCTCGCTCTGCTAAAGATATTGTCAGGACGGCGAAAATCTCCACCTGGATAGTGGAATAATGCCTCATCGTCTTCCAAATAAAACGGACCTTCTTGCGGCGGATATACCGAGAGAAAAGCTCTTCGAACAAAACTGCAGGGCATAGGCGCGACGCGAGAACCCCGTTACGGCCATGGCCGTTTCAACTAAGATGGCGTACCGGCGAAAGACTCGCCGCACGCGAACCAAATAGTAGTGGAGAGAGACGAATGCATGTTTTGAAAATGACCCTGGCTGCCGCGCTGGCCACTGCCGCCCTGACTTCGGCGGGGCTCGCCGTCGAGGTCAAGAAGCGCGGCGAAGCCCCCGGCAAGCCTGCTGACGTCTGGGCCCTTGTTGGCGATTTCTGCGCCATCAAAGACTGGCATCCGGCCGTCGCCGAGTGCGAGGAGATCGAGGAAGAGGGCGCTACATATCGCATCCTAACGCTGGGAGACGGCGGCAAGATCAAGGAGAAGCTGACCGGCAAGAAAGACACCGGGTACAGCTATGAGATCATCGAAAGCCCCCTGCCAGTGAAGAACTACTCCGCCACCCTCGAGATCAACGAGGATGACGAGGAAAATGCAGTCGAGATTGAATGGGAAGCCGAATTCGACGCCGCAGACGGTGTCGAAGAGGCGAAAGCCGTTGAGATCATCACCGGCATCTTCAAAGATGGCGTGACCGGCATTCGAAAGAAGGCCAAAGAGGCTGACGAGGCTAGCTAAGGCTCAGGTCGACACTCCTGTCTCTAGAGGCAAGGTCCACCTATTCGGCCCTCGCACATCGAGACGCAGAAACTGAAAAAGGCGCGCCGCTTTCGCGGGTGCGCCTTTTGTCTCTTGCAAGCTGCAAATCGTCCCGCTGCGACCTACGCGGCGACTGGCTCGCCAGCTTCATCGTGATCGTGTACCGGACCCGAATCCAAACCCTTGGCATCCTCGTCCCGATCGACTAACTCGATCACGGCCATCGGCGCAGAATCGCCGTAGCGGAAGCCCGCTTTCAGGACACGGGTATAGCCACCGGGACGCTCCGCATAGCGTGGTCCCAGCGTCTCGAATAGCTTCGACACCATGTCTTCGTCGCGGACACGCGCAAAGGCTTGACGGCGTGCATGAAGGTCGCCCCGCTTAGCCAGCGTGATGAGCCGGTCAACAACGCGGCGCAGCTCTTTCGCCTTCGGCAGCGTCGTGACGATCTGCTCATGCTTGATCAGTGCGTTGGCCATGTTTGCGAACAACGCACTACGGTGCGTTGAAGTCCGGTTCAGCTTCCGGCCTGCCTTGCGGTGTCGCATTGACTAATCCTCTTTCGAAGCGCGTTGGGTCAGCTATCAAGCAACCCAACGGCTAGTAGTGATCCTCGAAGCGCTTCGCGAGCTCTTCGATATTCTCTGGCGGCCAGTCCGGCACTTCCATGCCGAGATGGAGGCCCATGGAGGCAAGAACCTCTTTGATCTCGTTCAGCGACTTGCGGCCGAAATTCGGGGTCCGCAACATTTCCGCTTCCGTCTTCTGGATGAGGTCGCCGATATAAACGATGTTGTCGTTCTTCAGGCAGTTCGCCGAACGGACAGACAACTCGAGCTCGTCGACCTTCTTGAGAAGCGCGGCGTTGAAGACCAACTCCGGCTGCTGCTGGAATGTCTGCTCTTTCTTCGGCTCCTCGAAATTCACGAAGACCGAGAGCTGATCCTGGACGATACGCGCCGCAAGCGCGATCGTATCCTCAGGGCGTACCGAACCGTCGGTCTCGATATTCATCGTCAGCTTGTCGAAATCGAGGATCTGTCCCTCGCGGGTATTCTCGACCCGGTAGGAAACCTTACGGACCGGGCTGAACAGCGAGTCGACCGGAATGAAGCCAATAGGCGCATCGTCAGGACGATTGCGTTCGGCGGGCACATAACCTTTGCCGGAAGAGGACGTGAATTCCATGTGAATCGCGGCGCCCTCATCGAGCGTGCAGATCACGTGGTCGGGATTTAGGATCTCGACCTCGGAGCCGCCCTGAATGTCGCCGGCGGTGGCCACACCAGGCCCCTCCTTCTGAAGCACCATACGCTTGATGCCTTCGGAGTGCTGGCTAACAGCGATTTCCTTGATGTTCAGAACGATATTGGTGACGTCCTCACGCACGCCCGGAATGGACGAGAACTCGTGCAGAACACCGTCAATATGCACCGAGGTAATGGCCGCACCCTGAAGGGACGACAACAGCACACGGCGCAAGGCGTTGCCAAGCGTCAGACCGAAACCGCGCTCCAACGGCTCGGCGACAACGGTCGCGAAACGCGCCGGATCACGACCGGGCGCGACGTCGAGCTTGGTGGGCTTAATGAGATCTTGCCAGTTCTTTTGCAGCACCGGTGTCGCCCTTTCTTGATCATTGATCGGAGCCGAAGGCTCCGGAATCCGAATATCGTCGTCCAGCATGTTGCGGTCGGTCGCCTTTTTGTTCTAGACGCGACGGCGCTTGCGCGGCCGGCAGCCATTGTGCGGGATCGGCGTCACATCACGGATGGAGATGATGTTGAACCCCGAGGCCTGAAGCGCACGCAATGCGGACTCACGGCCCGATCCTGGACCGCGAACCTGGATCTCGAGGTTCTTCATGCCATGCTCGGCAGCCTTCTTGCCGGCATCTTCAGCAGCCACCTGGGCCGCATACGGGGTCGATTTACGCGACCCCTTGAACCCCATGGTCCCAGCAGACGACCAGGAAATTGCGTTTCCTTGCGCGTCCGTGATCGTGATCATGGTGTTGTTGAAGCTTGCTTGCACATGGGCGACGCCGGAAGTGATGTTCTTCCGTTCCCGGCGACGGACCCGTGTTTTTTCCTTGGCCATGCTTTATTCCCGCAAATTCCAATTAGCAGCGGCGAAATCCTCGAATGGGAGCCTGGCCGCGCGTTATGCGTCTCTACTTCTTCTTGCCTGCGATCGCCTTCGCCGGACCCTTACGCGTCCGCGCATTGGTATGGGTACGCTGACCACGGACCGGCAGACCACGGCGGTGGCGCAATCCGCGATAGCAGCCCAAATCCATCAGGCGCTTGATATTCATGGACACTTCACGCCGAAGATCACCCTCAACCACATAATCTCGGTCGATCGTCTCACGAATCTGGATCACTTCGGATTCCGTGAGCTCATTGACCCGCCGCTCCGATGGGATCGAAACCTTGGTGCAAATCTCTTTGGCAAAGGTATCGCCAATACCATGAATATAGGTCAGCGCGATCTCGACCCGCTTGTTGGTCGGGATGTTCACGCCTGCAATTCGGGCCACGACGTCGCCTCCTCACACAGCACGCGCTAACGTGCTGAAATTAAAACCAAATTAGCCTGTTGAACCACAACAAATTCGACCGCGGACAAGCAGCGCTCCCGGGTTCGATCAGTCCATCAAGCAATGTAACGGGTTTATGTACCGATTCCGGTTGACAAGGTCAACTGGCCGGGTGCCCCGAAAACCACTGTTCGAACTCAGGCGCCGTCCAGCGCTTGATCTATCTCCTTCTGAACCGCCTCAATATCGGCCATACCATCGACGGATCTGACCTTACCTTGCGCCTGGTAATAGCCGACAAGCGGCTCTGTTTGCGCGTGATAAGCCTTCAGTCTCTCGCGAACAACTTCTTCAGTGTCGTCCTTCCGGCGCTTGAACTCGGTACCGCCGCAACGGTCGCAAACGCCCTCCACTTTCGGCATCTTAAAGAGCGAGTGATAGCCTTCACCACACGCAGCACAGGTAAATCGTCCGGTGATGCGGCCTACGAGCGCGTCATCATCCACGTCGATCACCACGACACGGTCAACAGCATCCTCGCGCGACTTCAAAAGGTCATCGAGCGCCTCGGCCTGCCCAATCGTTCGCGGGAACCCGTCGAGAATGAAGCCAGGCCCATCCTTCGCCTTGTCCATACACTCTGCGATCAGACCAATAACAAGCGCGTCGGGCACCAGCTCGCCGCGCTCCATGATGTCGCCGGCCTCCTGGCCCAACGGCGCACCCGCCGCGACAGCTGCCCGCAACATATCTCCGGTGGAAAGCTGTACGAGGCCTCGCAAGTCTTGCAACCGCTTTGCCTGTGTTCCCTTTCCTGCTCCGGGAGCTCCAAGCAGAATCACTTTCATCGCCGCCGAGCTCCTCTCAGCTTAGAGCGCTTGATCAAGCCCTCATACTGATGAGCGAGAAGATGGCTCTGGACCTGCGCCACAGTGTCCATCGTCACGCTGACAACGATGAGGAGCGAGGTGCCGCCGAAGTAGAAGGGCACGCCCCAATTGGAGATGAGAATCTCCGGAAGCACGCAGACCGCGGCAAGGTAGAGAGCACCAACGGCGGTAATCCGCGTGAGCACATAGTCGATATACTCGGCCGTACGTTCGCCAGGGCGAATACCAGGCAGGAAGCCGCCATACTTCTTAAGATTGTCCGCCGTGTCCTTCGGGTTGAAGACAACCGCCGTATAGAAGAAGGCAAAGAAGATGATCAGCGAGACATAGATCAGGATGTAGAGCGGCTGCCCCCGGCCCAACAAAGCGGTGACCGAGGTCAACCACTCGGGCCCTTGGCCCGCGGAAAAATTCGCAACCGTGATCGGCAGCAACAGCAACGATGAGGCAAAGATCGGCGGAATGACGCCGGCTGTGTTCAGCTTCAGCGGCAGATGCGAGGCATCCCCCTGGAACATCTTGTTGCCGACTTGTCGCTTTGGATATTGAACCAAGAGCCTGCGCTGCGCCCGCTCCATGAAGACAATGAAGCCGATGACCCCGATGGCCATAATGAACAGGCCCACGATCAGCGCACCCGACAAGGCGCCTTGGCGGCCAAGTTCGAGCGTGCCCACAAGCGCCGACGGCAGCTCGGCGATGATGCCGGCGAAAATGATGAGCGAAATGCCGTTGCCGACGCCGCGGGCCGTGATCTGCTCACCGAGCCACATCAGGAAGACGGTCCCGCCTACGAGCGTAATGACCGTGGTGATCCGGAAGAACCAGCCTGGATCGGTGACGATGTTCCCCGCGCCTTCCAGACCGACGGCAATGCCATAGCCCTGAAGTGTCGCCAACAGGACCGTGCCGTAGCGCGTGTACTGGTTGATCTGGCGCCGCCCCTGCTCGCCTTCCTTCTTGAGTTGCTCAAGGGTTGGAGAGACCGTGGTCAGAAGCTGAATGATAATCGATGCCGAAATGTACGGCATGATATTGAGCGCGAAAATCGCCATCCGCCCAACCGCTCCGCCAGAGAACATGTTGAACATGCCCAAGATGCCGGACTGCTGCTGGCGGAACGTTTCGGCAAGCGCTTGCGGATCGATACCGGGGATCGGGATATACGTCCCGAGCCGGTAGACGATCAGCGCACCCAGCGTGAACCAGATGCGCTTCTTGAGTTCGTCGGCCTTGGCAAAGGCCGCGAAGTTCAGATTGGATACAAGCTGTTCTGCCGCAGAAGCCATTGGCGCGCTTCCCTTTTCTTCAAGACGACAAGACGGTCAGAAAAGCCGCCTCAGACCGCCTCGAAAATGTCCCTACGCGGACGTGTCTTTCTTAGCTGCCGACTTCTTTGCCGCCGCCTTCTCCGGAGCAGACTTTGCTGCTGCCTTACGTTCTTTTTTAGGCTTGCCCTCGCCTTCCGGCTTGGCTGCGCGCTTAGGCATCGGGGTGAATGTCACGGAGCCGCCCGCCGCCTCGACCGCCTTCACCGCGCCGCTGGATGCACCCGTCAGCTCGAAAGCGACCTTGGCCTTAAGCTCACCGTGGCCAAGCAGCCGGACGCCATCGCGCACGCGGCGAATAATGCCGGCCTCCAACAGTGCCTGAACCGTCACCGGCTTCTTGAAGTCGAGCTTGCCCGCGTCGACGGCAGCCTGAATGCGGCCCACATTCACCTCGTTAAAGTCCTTGGCGAAAATGTTGTTAAAGCCACGCTTCGGCAAGCGCCGATGAAGCGGCATCTGCCCGCCTTCGAAGCCTTTGATGGCCACGCCGGAGCGGGATTTCTGACCCTTCTGGCCATGGCCGGACGTCTTGCCCAGCCCAGACCCCGGACCGCGCCCAACACGCTTTTTTGACGTCGTGGCGCCGGGAAGGTCCCTGATCTCGTTCAGTCGCATCATCTTGTTCCTTAGGCTCCGGCCTCGTCCTCAACGATACGCACCAGATGGCTCACCTTGGCCACCATGCCACGCACCTGAGGCGTATCGACCAGCGTCCGCCGCTTATGCATCTTGTTCAGGCCGAGCCCGATAAGGGTCGCGCGCTGCACGCCGGGACGGCGGATCGGACTACCGATCTGCTCCACGACGATTGTTTTCTTGTTATCGGCCATCTTTGTTCAACCTTGTCTCTTGGCCTTTAGGCTTGCGCCTCGGCCCCATCGCCCGCCTGATCACGGCGGCGCGATACGATCTCACTGACCTTCTTCCCGCGCCGCGCGGCCACACCACGCGGGCTGTCCTCATGACGCAGCGCATCGAACGTGGCGCGCACCATGTTGTAGGGATTGGAACTCCCCATCGACTTTGCGACCACGTCCTGAATGCCGAGCGTCTCGAACACCGCACGCATCGGACCGCCGGCAATGATTCCCGTACCTGGAGGCGCTGCACGAAGGATAACCTTGCCCGCACCATGGCGCCCGCGCACGTCGTGATGAAGCGTCCGGCCTTCACGAAGCGGCACCTTGACGAGGCCACGCTTGGCGGCTTCTGTCGCCTTGCGAATAGCCTCAGGAACCTCGCGCGCCTTGCCATGGCCGAAGCCGACCCGGCCCTTTTGATCGCCAACGACGACCAGCGCGGCGAAACCAAAGCGCCGACCACCCTTCACCACCTTAGCAACGCGGTTGATGTGAACGAGCTTGTCGACGAACTCGCTGTCGCGGTCGTCGCGATCTCTGCCATATTGGGCTCGTGCCACGGTCGTTCCTTTCCGAATACCCTAAAAGTTTAGGCCCGCCTCGCGGGCCGCGTCTGCGAGCGCCTTGATGCGCCCGTGATAAATGTAAGCGCCGCGATCAAAGACCACGTCCTTGACCCCAGCCTTCGCCGCCCGCTCGGCAACGAGTTTACCGACGGCCTCTGCCGCGGCAGTATCGCTTCCCTTGGGCAGCGTGCCCTTGAGATCCTTATCGAGGCTCGATGCAAATGCGAGCGTCTTGCCTTCGCGGTCGTCGATCACCTGGGCATAGATATGCTTCGAGGAGCGGAACACCGACAGACGCGCTCGTCCATTGGCGGCCTTCTTCAGCGAATGCCGGACCCGGCGCGAACGGCGGGCAAAACTGTTGTTCAACGTACCCATCTTCAATCCCGCTACTTCTTCTTGCCTTCTTTACGGAAAATGTACTCACCGGCGTATTTCACACCTTTGCCCTTATAGGGCTCCGGCGGCCGGTAGCGCCTAATCTCTGCTGCGACCTGCCCGACCTTCTGCTTGTCGATGCCGCTCACCACGATCTCCGTCGGCTTGGGGCACTTGACCTCTATGCCTTGCGGGATCGGGAAGTTAACGTCATGGCTGAAACCGAGCTGCAGCTGCAGCGTCTGCCCCTGAACCGCGGCACGGTAGCCGACGCCGCTGATCTCCAGCGTCTTCGAAAAACCATCGGTCACGCCAGCGACGAGATTCGCAACGAGCGTACGCGACATTCCCCACATCGCGCGGGCCTCTTTAGAGTCCTCGCGCATGGTGATTTCAATTGCATCCTCGCCGGTCTTGGCGATGACATGGTCGACCAGAACATGGCTGAGTTCACCCTTGGGGCCCTTCACCTTGATCTCTTGGCCGTCAACCGCTGCGGTGACACCGCCGGGAATGGACACTGGTCTTTTGCCGATGCGCGACATTGATTCAAACCTTCGCTTCAAAAAGCTCCGCTAAAACACGTTACAGAGAATCTCGCCACCGACATTCTCATTGCGCGCCTGCGAATCCGACATGACGCCCTTGGGCGTCGAAAGGATAGCCACACCGAGACCGTTCGCAACGGTCGGCAAATTCTTCACCGAGGAATACACGCGACGGCCCGGAGTGGACACACGTTTGATGTCTTTGATGACCGGCTCGCCGTCGAAATATTTCAACTCGATTTCGAACTCGGACTTGCCGCCATCGTAATCGACGCGCGCGTAACCGCGGATATAGCCCTCATTGGCAAGCACGTCGAGCACGCGCTCGCGTAGCTTTGAGGTTGGGGTTGATACCTTGGTCTTACGCCGCATCTGCGCATTACGGATGCGGGTCAGCATATCACCTAGAGGATCGTTGATGTTCATCGAAGTCCTTACCAGCTCGACTTGACCATACCGGGGATCAGCCCGTTGCTTGCAAGATCGCGCAAAGCGATGCGCGACATGCGAAGCTTGCGATAGTAGCCGCGCGGCCGCCCGGAGAGAACGCAACGGTTGTGAATACGCGTTGGTGAAGCATTGCGCGGAATTTCCGCAAGCTTCAGCCGCGCCGCGAAACGCTCCTCAGCCGGAAGCAAACGGTCGACAGCAATTGCCTTCAACCGCGCCCGCCGGGTCTCGTATTTCTTAGCAAGGCGGCGGCGCTTCTTGTCCCGCTCGATCATGCTCGTCTTAGCCATTCAGTCCTCCTATCGCAGCAGGCGTCACCTTAGCCGCGGAACGGAAAGTTCAAACCCTTTAAAAGCGCGCGCGCCTCATCGTCGTTCTGCGCCGTCGTGCATACGATGATGTCCATGCCGAGCACATCTTCCACCTTGTCGTAATCGATCTCGGGGAAGATAATGTGCTCCTTCAGACCCATCGAATAATTGCCACGACCGTCGAAGCTCTTCGGATTAAGCCCGCGGAAGTCACGAACACGCGGCAGCGCGATGTTCACGAGCCGATCGATGAACTCATACATACGGTTCTTGCGAAGCGTGACCTTTACGCCGACAGGCATGCCCTCACGCAGCTTGAAGGCGGCGATCGACTTGCGTGCTTTAGTGACGACCGGGCGCTGGCCCGCGATCAAGCCAAGGTCGGCTGCCGCCGCCTTCACTTTCTTCGAGTCGTTCACCGCCTCGCCAACGCCGATGTTTAACACCACCTTCTCAAGGCGGGGAACCTGCATAACGTTCTGAAAGCTGAACTCTTTCTCGAGTTCGGCCTTAATGACGTCCCGGTACTGCTGCTTCAGCCGCGGAATATAGACTTGCTCAGCCATCGATGACCTCGCCGGACCGCTTGGCAAAACGCACCTTGCGTCCGTCCTTTAGAAATTTGTAGCCAACACGCGTGGCATTCCCGTCTTTGGGATCCTCAACCGCGATATTCGAAATGTTGATCGGGGCTTCCTTTGTAATGATGCCCCCCTCTTGGGACGCAGACTGCCGCTGATGGCGGCGCATCTGCGCCACGCCTTGCACGATGGCACGGTTCTCGGACGGCAAAACCTTCAGCACTTCGCCGCGCTTGCCCTTGTCCTTGCCCGTGAGCACCACAACGCGGTCGCCCTTCTTGATCTTCAATCCAGCCATCGTCACAGCACCTCCGGGGCGAGCGACACGATCTTCATGTGCTTCTTCGCCCGCAACTCACGAGTCACCGGGCCAAAGATACGCGTACCGACTGGCTCACCTTGCGGTGTGACCAACACCGCGGCGTTGCGGTCGAACCGGATGAGCGAGCCGTCCGGACGGCGCACGCCCGAGGCGGTCCGCACGATCACAGCCTTCATCACCTGGCCCTTCTTCACACGGCCGCGCGGAATCGCTTCCTTGACGCTGACCACGACCGTGTCACCGATCGAAGCATATTTGCGCTTCGAACCGCCGAGGACCTTGATGCATTGCACGCGCTTTGCACCCGAGTTGTCGGCGACGTCGAGATTGGTCTGCATCTGAATCATGGCATTCGCCCTTATTAAGGTCCAAACCGGACCCGAAAAACTCTTCGTTCTAACCGGCCGCCTGTTCGCGCGGCACGACTACCCATCGTTTGTATTTCGAGATCGGTGCGCACTCTTCGATCCACACCTTCTCACCGACCTTGAACTCATTGTTCGCGTCGTGAGCCTGGTACTTCTTGGAGCGGCGCACCGTCTTCTTAAAGAGAGGATGCGTGAAGCGGCGCTCGACCTTGACCACCACGGTCTTATCGGTCTTGTCGCTGACCACCACCCCATTCAATACGCGTTTCGGCATCGTTCTTACCTTTAAGCCTTCGCCGCGGCGCTCTTCTGACGCGCGACTGTTTGCACGCGCGCAATGTCGCGCCTCACCTGCCGAACCCGCGCCGTGTTCTCAAGCTGGCCTGAGGCCGCCTGGAAGCGCAGGTTGAACTGCTCTTTCTTCAACTTGACCAACTCGTCATTGAGCTGATCGATCGTCATATCGTTCACTTGGCCCGCTTTCATCGCTTAGCCCTCGATGCGCGCCACGACGCGCGTTTTGATTGGCAGCTTCGCCGCTGCCAGCCGAAGGGCCTCACGAGCAACCGGCTCGCCTACGCCATCGATCTCGAACATGATGCGCCCAGGCTTGACCTTGGCCGCCCAAAACTCAACCGTGCCCTTGCCCTTACCCATGCGCACTTCAGTCGGCTTCTTCGACACCGGCACATCAGGGAAGATGCGGATCCACACACGGCCCGCGCGCTTCATCTGACGGGTCATGGCACGCCGCGCCGCCTCGATTTGCCGCGCGGTCACTCGGGCGGGCTCCTGCGCCTTCAAGCCAAAGGTGCCGAAGTTGAGCGCGGCACCGCCTTTGGCGGCACCCTTGATGCGGCCCTTCTGCATCTTGCGATATTTTGTGCGTTTCGGTTGCAGCATAATTCTTAAGCCTTGCTTTTAGCCCTGCGCCCGAGCGGAATCGCGCCGTCCACCGGAACGTCCACCCTCTTGAGCCTCAAGCGCCTTGGTCTCCTGGGCCATGGGATCGTGCTCCATGATCTCGCCCTTAAAGATCCAAACCTTGATGCCGATAATTCCATAAGCCGTGCGGCCAAGCGCCGTGCCGTAGTCGATATTGGCGCGCAGCGTGTGCAAAGGCACACGGCCCTCGCGATACCACTCCATGCGCGCGATCTCCGCGCCACCAAGACGACCCGAGCAATTGATACGAATGCCGAGCCCACCCATACGGACGGCTGACTGCACAGCCCGCTTCATCGCCCGACGGAACGCCACACGGCGCTCCAATTGCTGCGCAATCCCCTCAGCCACAAGCTTGGCATCGAGCTCAGGCTTGCGCACCTCGACGATATTCAGATGCACGTCCGAGTCGGTCATGGTCGCAAGCTCTTTGCGAAGCAACTCGATGTCCGAGCCCTTCTTGCCAATCAGAATGCCTGGACGCGCCGTATAGACCGTAACCCGGCACTTCTTGTGGGGACGCTCGACGACGACCTTCGAGATACCGGCCTGCTTGCGCGTCTTGAGAATATGCTCACGCATCTTGAGGTCTTCGTGCAGAAGCTGTGCGTATTCACGGCCCGATGCGAACCAACGCGAATCCCAAGTGCGGTTGACGCCGAGCCGAAGCCCAATCGGATTGACTTTCTGTCCCATCAAGCAGGCTCCTCAACTTGACGCACGACCACGGTCATCTGCGAAAAGGGTTTCATAATGCGGTTGGCCCGGCCTCGCGCACGCGCACGCAAGCGCTTCAACACGATATTCTTGCCAACATAGGCCTCCGCCACGACCAACGCATCCACGTCGAGGTCGTGATTGTTTTCAGCGTTGGCGATCGCCGACTCCAGGGTCTTCTTGACGTCCTTGGCGATACGCTTGCGCGAGAAGGTCAGATCGGCAAGCGCACGGTCAACCTTCTTGCCCCGGATAAGCTGAGCCACCAGGTTGAGCTTCTGCGGGCTCACGCGAATAAGCCGTGTAATGGCCTTCGCCTCATTGTCTTCGAGACTGCGCTCTTTGCTGGGCTTGCCCATGACTATCTGCCCTTCTTGGCTTTACGGTCGGCGGTATGACCGTGATAGGACCGCGTCGGCGAAAACTCGCCAAACTTGTGGCCCACCATGTCCTCGGTCACCAGCACCGGAATATGCTTCTGGCCGTTGTGGACGCCAAAGGTCAGCCCCACGAATTGCGGCAGAATGGTCGAGCGGCGCGACCACATCTTGATAATGGCGTTGGAGCCGCTCTGACGCGCCTTCTCCGCCTTCTGCAAGAGATAGCCGTCGACGAACGGACCTTTCCAAATCGAACGTGCCACGTCTTATCCCTTCTTCTTCTTCTTCAGATGGCGGCTGCGCACAATGAACTTGTCGCTCGCCTTGTTGGTGCGCGTACGCTTGCCCTTAGTCGATTTACCCCAAGGGGTCACCGGATGCCGGCCACCAGAGGTACGCCCTTCACCACCGCCATGCGGGTGATCAATCGGGTTCATAGCCACACCGCGAACCACGGGCTTGCGCCCCTTCCAGCGGCTGCGGCCGGCCTTGGACAACGAAATGTTGGAGTTGTCCGGATTGGAAACAGCGCCGACGGTCGCCATGCAGGCTGCCGGCACCATGCGCGTCTCGCCAGAATTGAGACGCACGATTGCATAGCCAGAGTCGCGGCCAACAAGCTGCACATAAGCGCCCGCAGCGCGCGCGATCTGGCCACCCTTGCCCTGCTTCATCTCCACATTGTGGACGATGGTACCGATGGGCATGCTGGCCAGCGGCATCGCGTTGCCGGGTTTCACGTCGACCTTCTCGTCAGCAATCACCGTGTCGCCCGGAGCCAAACGCTGTGGCGCCAAGATATAGGCGAGCTCACCGTCCTCATACTTAATGAGAGCGATAAACGCCGTGCGATTGGGATCGTATTCCAAACGCTCAACGGTCGCGGGAACGCCGCGCTTCGTGCGCTTGAAGTCCACCAGCCGGTAGGTCCGCTTGTGACCGCCACCACGATGCCACACGGAAACGCGGCCCGTATTGTTGCGCCCACCAGACTTGGTCAGGCCTTCCGTCAACGGCTTGACGGGCTTGCCCTTCCACAGATGGCTGCGGTCCACGAGCACCAGCTGGCGCTGGCTCGGCGTGGTCGGATTGAATGTCTTCAAAGCCATCGCGCTAAATCCCTGTCGTCACGTCGATCTTGTCGCCTTCGGCGAGCCTGACGACGGCCTTCTTCGTATCCTTCTGGGTGCCCTTGATGCCCCGGAAGAACTTAGTCTTACCCTTGCGGGTCAGCGTGTTCACAGCCTCGACCTTGACGCCGAATAGCTTCTCCACCGCAGCTTTAATCTGCGGCTTCGTCGCATCGATGCGAACCTTAAACACCACCTGATTGGACTCCGACGCCTCACTCGATTTCTCGGTGATCACCGGCGCCAAAATCACGTCGTATGCAGCAAGCAAACTCATTTGAACCGAGCCTCCAGCGCCTCAACGGCCGCCTTGGTCAGCACGAGTTTGTCGTGCCGCAAAATGTCGTAAACGTTGATCCCCTGCACCGGCAGCACATCAACATGCGGAATATTACGAGCCGCACGCGCAAAGCTGTCCTGAACCTCCGCGCCATCCACGATCAACGCAGAGCCGACACCGAGTATTTCGAACTGGGTCTTCAGAGCCGCCGTCTTCGGCTCTTTCAGCGAGCACGAATCGAGCACCACAAGCTCCTCGGACTTGGCCTTGGACGACAGCGCATGCTTGAGCGCCAGTGTCCGCACCTTCTTCGGAAGATCGTGCGCAAAGCTACGTGGCTTCGGCCCGAACGACTTGCCGCCGCCACGGAAGAGCGTTGGCTTGGCGCTGCCATGACGGGCGCGGCCTGTGCCCTTCTGACGGAACATCTTCGCCGTGGTCGCTGTGATCTGAGACCGATCCTTCACGGAAACCGTGCCAGCCCGGCGCTTGGCCAGCTGGTAACGAACCATGCGATGCAGCAGGTCCGCACGCGGCTCCAGTCCGAAAACGTCCTCGGACAAATCCACGGTACCCGCCTTCTTGGCGTCGAGCGTTGTTACATCCGCTTTCATTACGCGTTCTCTCCGCCCTCTGCCAGCTTGGCCTCTTCAGCCACGGCAGCCGCCTCTTTGACCGGCATGTGATCTTTTTCACTCTTCCGGAACGCACCAGGAACCGGCGCGCCATCAGGCAATGACCGCTTGACCGCATCGCGCAGGAGCACCCATCCGCCCTTGGCGCCGGGAACGGCACCGCGGATCATGATTAGACCGCGCTCGGGATCCGTCTTCACAACACGCAAGTTCTGCGTGGTGACACTGACGTCGCCCATGTGTCCGGCCATCTTCTTGCCCTTAAAGACCTTGCCTGGGTCCTGACACTGACCCGTTGAACCAAGACTTCTATGGCTGATCGACACGCCATGGCTCGCCCGCAGCCCACCAAAACCGTGACGCTTCATGCCACCAGCAAAGCCTTTACCGATCGAGGAGCCCGAAACATCCACGAACTGCCCTTCGACGAAGTGGTCGGCAGTAATCTCCGCTCCCACATCGATCATGTTCTCAGGGCTCACGCGAAACTCAGCGACTTTGCGCTTGGGCTCCACATTGGCAACGGCGAAGCTGCCGCGCTCCGAGCGAGTCAACCGTTTGACCTTCGGACGGCCCGCACCAAGCTGAACGGCCGTATAGCCATTCTTCTCGGCGGTCCGCTGACCGACGACCTGGCAATTATCCAGTCGCAGCACCGTCACGGGGATGTGCTCCCCGCCATCGGTGAAGATCCTGGTCATGCCGACCTTTAGCGCGATAACACCTGATCGCATCGAACTGATTCCTTGCCTCGTCCAGCAGCCGGTTAAAGCTTGATCTCGACATCCACGCCTGCGGCGAGGTCGAGTTTCATTAGCGCATCCACCGTCTGCGGCGTCGGATCTACAATGTCGAGCAGACGCTTATGCGTCCGCATCTCAAACTGCTCACGGCTCTTCTTGTCGATATGTGGAGAGCGGTTCACGGTGAACTTTTCGATACGGGTCGGCAGCGGGATAGGACCGCGAACCTCCGCACCGGTGCGTCTGGCCGTGTTGACAATTTCCTTGGTCGACGCATCGAGAATTCGATGATCGAAGGCTTTCAGCCTGATTCTTATGTTCTGGCTCTTCATCTTCACGGCCTTGCGTTAGAAAGCGCGCCACCCCTGAAGGAGCGGCGCGCTACTTAAGTCTCTTTACTCGATAATCGAGGCCACCACGCCGGCGCCGACAGTGCGGCCACCTTCACGGATAGCGAAGCGGAGCTTCTCTTCCATGGCGATCGGCACGATCAGCTCCACCGTCATGGCGATATTGTCACCCGGCATCACCATCTCGGTGCCTTCCGGGAGCTCAACCACACCCGTCACGTCGGTGGTGCGGAAGTAGAACTGCGGACGATAGTTGCCGAAAAACGGCGTGTGGCGGCCACCCTCTTCCTTGGTGAGGATGTAGGCCTCGGCCTTGAACTTCGTATGCGGCGTCACGGAGCCGGGCTTGGCCAGAACCTGACCACGCTCAACGCCCTCGCGATCGACACCGCGGAGCAAGCAGCCCACATTGTCGCCCGCCTCGCCCTGATCGAGCAGCTTGCGGAACATCTCAACGCCGGTGACCGTCGTCTTGGTCGTCGGCTTGATACCTACGATCTCGACTTCCTCGCCAACCTTGACGATGCCGCGCTCAATACGGCCGGTTACCACAGTGCCGCGGCCGGAGATCGAGAACACGTCCTCAATCGGCATCAGGAAGGGCTGATCCTTCGGACGCTCGGGCTGCGGGATGTACTCATCAACAGCCTTCATCAACTCGAGAATGGCCTTCTGGCCGATCTCGGGGTTGTTGCCCTCAATGGCCGCGAGAGCCGAACCCTTGATGATCGGAATATCGTCGCCCGGGAACTCATACTTGGAAAGAAGCTCGCGAACCTCAAGCTCAACGAGGTCCAGAAGCTCTTCGTCGTCGACTTGATCGACCTTGTTCATGAACACAACAAGCGCCGGCACACCAACCTGACGGGCAAGCAGAATGTGCTCGCGTGTCTGGGGCATGGGGCCGTCAGCAGCCGACACCACCAAGATGGCACCATCCATCTGTGCCGCACCCGTGATCATGTTCTTCACATAGTCAGCGTGGCCAGGGCAGTCGACGTGCGCGTAGTGGCGATTCTCAGTCTCGTACTCAACGTGAGCCGTCGAGATCGTGATGCCGCGGGCCTTCTCTTCAGGCGCCTTATCGATTTCATCATAGGCGGTGAACGTAGCCCCACCGGTCTCAGCCAATGTCTTGGTGATCGCAGCGGTCAGCGTTGTTTTACCGTGATCGACATGACCGATCGTACCGATATTACAGTGCGGCTTTGACCGATCGAATTTTTCCTTAGCCATGCTGGCTCTCCATTCTTCTCACCAAAAGCTAAACTCTGGAACGCCCAATCGCTTAGGCGAACTTCGCTTGCACCTCTTCAGCCACCGCCTGCGGAACCTGCGAATAGCTGTCGAACTGCATCGTGAACTGAGCACGCCCCTGACTCATGGAGCGCAGCGTGTTCACGTAACCAAACATGTTGGCCAGGGGCACCATTGCGTTGATCACCGTCGCATTGCCGCGGGCTTCTTGACCTCGCACCTGCCCGCGACGACTCGTAAGATCACCAATGATACCGCCCACGTAGTCTTCCGGCGTCACCACTTCAACCTTCATCATCGGCTCAAGCAGTTTCGGCCTGGCTTTGAGCGCCGCCTCGCGGAACGCCGCGCGGGATGCGATCTCGAACGCCATAACGCTCGAATCCACGTCATGCGATGCCCCATCGATCAACGTGCACTTCACATCCAGGATCGGGAAACCGGCCAGGATGCCTGCATCAATAACGCTCTGCACACCCTTCTCAACGCCGGGGATGAATTCCCTCGGCACGTTGCCGCCGACGACTTTGTTTTCAAACACATAGCCCTCACCAGGCTCGGCCGGCTCGATGACCATCTTCACGCGGGCAAACTGGCCCGAACCACCGGTCTGCTTCTTGTGGGTGTAATCGACGTCGGACGCCTTCGTCAGCGTCTCGCGATACGCCACCTGCGGCGCACCCACATTGGCCTCGACCTTAAACTCACGCTTCATGCGATCGACGATAATGTCGAGGTGAAGCTCACCCATGCCCTTAATGATGGTCTGACCTGATTCGTGATCCACGGTCACACGGAAAGACGGATCCTCCTGCGCCAGGCGGTTGAGCGCCACACCGAGCTTCTCTTGGTCGCTCTTGGTCTTGGGCTCCACGGCGACCTCGATGACCGGATCGGGAAACTCCATGCGCTCCAGAACAACAGCCTTGGCGGGGTCGCAAAGCGTGTCACCGGTGGTGACATCCTTCAGACCGGCGATCGCGACGATGTCGCCCGCATAGGCCTCTTTGATGTCCTCGCGGTGATTGGAGTGCATCAACAGCATACGGCCGATACGCTCCTTCTTATCCTTCACCGTGTTGACGAGCGTCTGACCCGACTCCACCGTACCGGAATAGATTCGGCAGAAGGTCAAAGACCCCACAAACGGATCGTTCATGATCTTGAAGGCAAGCATCGAAAGCGGGGCATCGTCCGATGCCGGACGATCGACCTCTTGCTCGGTCTTCACGTCGATCGCCTTGATCGCAGGCACTTCGAGTGGCGAGGGGAGATAATCGACAACAGCATCAAGAAGCGGCTGAACGCCTTTGTTTTTAAATGCCGACCCACACAGAACCGGCACGAAGTCGAGATTGCAAGTACCCTTACGGATCAGCTCCTGAAGCTTCTCGTTCGGGACCTCTTCACCCTCAAGATAGGCCTCCGTGGCCGCCTCATCGAGATCGACGACCTTCTCAACAAGCTTGTCGCGATACTCCTTGGCCAGATCGACGAGATCGGCAGGAATGTCTGCGTCATGGAAAGAGGCACCAAG
>Ga0316190_10000434_pt1 | contig 28733 bp, 23 predicted proteins | sample Eddworburrow2_MG_FD_204929 | JGI IMG/M metagenome (GOLD analysis project Ga0316190, IMG submission 204929) | Coastal sediment microbial communities from Maine, United States - Eddy worm burrow 2 | ecosystem: Environmental > Aquatic > Marine > Coastal > Sediment | place: USA: Maine | collected... | reverse complement strand
GTCGGGGCCAACGTAGGAGACGGGCACGGCGGCGAAGGCCGATGCCGCCTCCTCGGCCCCACCGGAGGAACGAACGATGAGCCAGGCCCGCTCCGTTCCCCGTAACCGCAGCGTGGCCCCGAACGGCTGCAGCTCACCGAGGCTGCCCGCGGTGGCCGTTTTTGAGGCCAACACCGATCCGTCGGCCGCCGATCGCAGCTCGATCTCAACCAGGCCTTCAAACCCGGTGGCGCGACCGGAGACCATCAGCTCCGATTGCCCGGTCAGGGCGGCGTCTGCGGTCGGGGTGTCAATAACCACCTGGTCGGAGCGGGCCTCAACCACCTGGAACCGACCGGCGTCGCCGACGGTGCCGTCAGTGCCGGTCTCGGCCAGGGACAGGGTGGCAATGACCGGTCCCGGTGCCCCCGCACCTTCCCGCCGCGACACCACCGGGATCATGGTGACGTCGACGACCGCCCCGTCAACGGGCCCCCCGTCGACAACCTCCCCGTCATCAGGGAGCCCGCCCAACCCCACATCGACGGACTGGACACCGACACCGACCAGTTTGAGGAAGGCCTCGGCCGCCTCCTCCCGAGTGACCACGGCACCAGATTCGGCGTCCGCCGACGAGGTCGACTCACCGTTCTCTTCGGTCTGGTCGGAGCCCTCGGTGTCGAGCTCCCTCGGTGCCCCAGGTGGGGCGGCATCAGCCTCAGGCCCGGTATCGGCGTCGGCATCGGCCCCCCGGTCGTTACCCGTCGATGACGGGGCGACGACGACACTGACGCCATTGGTGGCGTCGATCTCCCCGACCCCACCGCCAACAACCGCGGCGACCCCCGCCGCCAACAAACCAACCGACGCCACCGAGGCCACGGCAATGCGCATCCTGGGCCCCCAAACCCACCGGCCCGGTGGTTTCTGCGCTTCGACCACCCTGGCCGCCAGGAGGGCGTAGGCGTTGGGGTCCGGCTCGACCTCCTCGGCCCGGCGGGACAGCGCGGCCCGCACCTTGGCCTCGATGGCGGCCAACTCCTCGTCTTCCGATAGCGAATGCAGGGAGTCGCTCATCGCTCGTTCTCCAGTGCCTTCTTGAGTTTCTGTAGCCCGCGGTGGGTGTGTGATTTGACCGAGCCGGGGGCGATGCCAAGGGTTTCGGCGATCTCCCGCTCCGACAGGTCCAGGTAGTAACGCAGCACCAGCACCGAGGCCTGCTTGGCCGGCAACTCCCGGATCAGGGCCAACAGCCGATCCCCTTCGGCCCGGGCCAATCCCGCAACCTCCGCCGCCGCCACCAGACCTGGCGGCTCGGGATTGTGGGCCCGGCGAACCCGGCGCTTGCGCAGCAACGAACGGGCCCCATTGAGCACCATGGCGCGCAGGTAGGGGCCCTCCTTGCCGACCTCGACCCGGTAGCGGCCGGTTGTCATCTTGACGAAGGCGTCCTGAACGACTTCTTCGGCCGAACCAACGTCGTCGACGTACAGTGCAGCCAGCCGCACCAGCGACCGGTAGTGCTCGTCGTAGAGCGCGGGTAGGTCCAGGGTCGCCGAAGTTTCGACTGGGGGCACCCGCTCACCGGTTGTCAATGTCGCTACTCCCATCACTGGTAACGACGCCGGGGTTGTCGAGTTGGTTTACCGAGGCCAGGCCAAAGGAAAATAGGGGTGTTCGAACTCGGCCCCCTCCGGCAGTTCCCGCTGCAAGCCAGGAAACTCGGGCGAGGTCGGCCACGGCCGCTGGGCATGACGGGCGTCGGGCCCGAGGTAACGAAGGCTGAGCACCCGTCGGCGACCATCGAAGGAGAATCCCGGTGCGCTGTGAACCGTCAGGAAGTCGAAGAAGATGACATCGCCCGGGGTCATGGCCCAGCGGCGGATGTCGTAGCGGGAGCGGTCGCTGTCGATGTCGGGCAGCTCGGCCAGGGCGCCCTCGGGAAACCACTTGGCCTCCCGGTCGAGGAACGTTCGGGGCAGACGCCAGGGGCCAAGATGCGAGCCGGCCCAGAACTCGGGCGAACCATCCTTGGGAATCGGGTCGATCGGGATCCAGGCACTGATCCCCCGACCGGAAACGTTGTAGTACGGCTGGTCCTGATGCCACGGGGTGCGCTGCTCAGTCCCCGCTTCCTTCACCAGGATGTGGTCGTGGTAGAAGCGCGCCGTCGAGGCGTCCATCAGTTCGGCGGCAGCCTTGGGCACCCGCGACCGCAAGGCCGTGCGACCGATCTCGTCGATCTCGTTCCAGCGACAGAAGTCCTCGATGAACAGGCCTGGATCCTCCGGACCGCTGGCCACCACCGCAGCCGAACTCGGCTCGGCCAGGACCTTGTCGATCCCAGTGCTGATTGCCTCAAGTTCTATTTTCGACACCAGGCCCCGGATAACAACAACGCCATCTCGTGCGTAGGCAGAAACTGCGTCATCGGCAACCATTGTTTCGTTTTACCCTGTTCAGCAGTGATGTTGCAGGCTCGGGCGCCAGAGTCATCCGATTTGCAACACTAGACACCCCACCAGGCCACAAGAGCCATGTATCGAGGTGCTGTGACGTCATTCCCGCCCGAGGAGGCGACAGACTTGTGGCTGTGCTCTTTTTGTCCATCCTCGAGGTCGAATCCCGTTGGGCCGAGATCGAGTCGGCGGTCGATCAGACCCCGGAGATCGACCCCTGGTGTTCCGCCCCCGACTGGTTCCTCTCCGTCCGTCAGGGGTTCGGATGCGAGATTAAATCCAAACCACTGGCGGTGCGGTTCACGACCGGTCGTGGCCCTGGATTCGCCCTGCTGGCCCGCTACCAATCACTGGACGGGCAGTCGGTGGACGAGGCCCCCACCCTGGCCGGGCTCGAACCGATGTGGGGTTTCGCCTCCCCCCTGATCGGGGCCGATATCGACAGCGTCGCCGCCCAGTTGGCCGCCCTACTGGCCGAGGATGACGACTGGGGTGCCCTGGTACTGCCTGGCATGCCGATCCCGGTCGACAACTCCTCCTTCACCGCCCGGGTGGCGCGGGGTCTGAGCGTGTTGGGTCCGGTACGCGCCGGCGAGGGCATGGTCCGCCAGGTGGCCGATCTCGGGTCGGGGCTCGACGCGTGGCTGGCGGCCCGCAGCCGGCGGTTCCGCCAACGCCTGCGCCAGGCCGAGCAGCGAGCGGCAACCGAGGGCTTGACCTTTTCCGATCTCGGCGCCGACGACAAGCTGCTGCCCCGCCTACTCGCCATCGAGCAGACCTCGTGGAAGGGCCAGGAGGACAGCGGCATCAGTAGCCCGGAGATGGCCGCCGTCTACGGGACCATGATCGAACGGCTGCGGAGTCGGGGCCGCTTGCGGGTCCACGTCGCCCGTCTGGCGGGGGCCGACGTTGGCTACATCCTCGGTGGTGTGCGCAACGGCCGATACCGCGGCCTCCAGATCAGTTACCACACTGAAGTGGCCGATCTGTCGGTTGGTCACCTGCTGCAATGGCACCAGATAAAGCAGCTGAACAACACCGCTGAGGCCGCCGTCTACGACCTGGGTATGGATCTCGAATACAAGCGCCGCTGGGCCGACCGGGCTGAAGCTTCGCTGACGTTGGTGGTGCAACGGGGCTGAGGCCCCACCGGCCCGAACCCCGGGCGCGGTAGCGTGTTTTCCATGATCGAAATCGGACGGGTTGGTATTTGGCAGGGTGTGCTCGACGGGCATCCGGCAGGCAAGGTGCGCGAGGTTGTGGCCGAGCTCGATGAGACGGGCTGGCCAACGTTGTGGATCCCCGAAACCGTGAACCGGGACCCGTTCGTCTCGGCCTCGATGATGTTGGAGGCCACGACCAATCTTCGCATCGCCACCGGCATCGCCTCCATCTGGGCCCGCGACGCCCTGACAACGGCCAACGCCTCGCTCACCCTCAACGAGGCCTACGACGGACGCTTCCTGCTTGGCCTCGGGGTAAGCCACCACACCCTGACCGAATGGGTGCGCAAGCACGACTACTCCAAGCCGTTGACCACCATGCGTCAGTACCTGGAACGCATGGACGGCTCGCCGTTCAGAGGGGTGGCGCCGGCCGAGGCCCCCAATCGGGTTTTGGCCGCACTGGGGCCGAAGATGCTGGCCCTCTCGGCCGAGATGGCCGATGGTGCCCACCCCTACTTCGTGCCGGTGGAGCACACCGTGATCGCACGCGAGGCCATCGGGCCCGACAAGCTGCTGGCGGTTGAGCAGATGGTGGTGCTCGAATCCGATCCCTCCACCGCCCGGGCCATCGCCCGCAAACACATGGCCGTCTACCTCGGGCTCCCAAACTACGCCAACAACCTGGTCCGTCTCGGTTTCAGCGCCGAGGAGGTGGCCGATGGCAGCGATCGTGTGGTCGATGCCATCGTCGCCTGGGGCTCGCTCGACGACGTGTTGGCCAGGGTGAACGCCCATCACGACGCCGGCGCCGACCACGTCTGCGTACAGGTCCTCATCGACGACGGTGGCCGGGTTCCCGAGCAGGAGTGGCGCATCCTGGGTGAGGCCATGCTATGACCGTCGACGCTGGAACAATCACCTGGCTGGTGGTGGCCGCCCTCCTGCTCGGGGCGCTGGCCGTGGTACTCGATCGGGTCAACTTCCCCCAGAAGCCGTTCAGACCCAAGCGCATACGTCCGGCGGCCAGCGGGCCCGGGCGCGACCGCACCGGAGCCCACATCCTCGACGACGGCAGGCCCGCCACCGGCCAGGTGGAACGGGTCGATATCCCGGATGCGGGGGCGAATAGATTAGGCAACGGCGTCGACACTGGGAACAACGCAGGCAACGGCGCCGGTGATTCGTCGACCAATGGAGGATCAACCCGTCAATGACCACCTCATCGCCGCAACCGGGCCCAACCGTGATCGAGGTACTGAAGGGCCTGCCGCCACGGATCAAGCGACACAACGTGGTGGTGGCGGCCGCCGGGATTGCCTTCTACGGTCTGTTGGCCCTGGTGCCCACGCTGTTGGCCACCGTCTCCATCTACGGGCTGGTCAATCAGGGCAACGAGGAAGAGATCACCGCGCAAGTCAAGGACGCCGCCGGCTCGCTCGATGACAGCACGGCCGAATTCATCAGTGGCATCCTGAGCGGCATCACCAGCAGCGGCGGCAACGACCTGGCCCTGGTGATCGGTATCGCCCTGGCGTTGTTCTCGGCGTCGGGGGCGATGCAGAAATTGATGGGCACCGTGGGCATCGTCTACGAGGCGGAGGAGAACAGGCCCGGGTGGAAGATTCGTCTCATGGCCTACGGGTTGACCGTGGGGGCGATCCTGGTGGTGGTTGTGATGGTGGCCATGTTGGGGGTGGTGCCTGCGTTGTTGGCCCAGGTCAACCTGGGTGGTGTGGCCAGTGCCGCCATCCAGATCGGGCAGCTCCCCCTGTTCGGGCTGTTGTTCATCGGGGGGCTGAGCGTGCTCTATCGCTACGCCCCCGACCGGTCGACGCCGACCCCGTGGCTCAACCCCGGTTCGGGGGTGGCCACCGTATTGTGGATTCTCTTCGCCCTGATGTTCAGCCTGTACTCGACGTTTGTCGGCGGGATGCCCGCCGCCTACGGCTTCATTGGCTCATTGGCGGCGCTGATGATCTTCCTTCAGCTGACCTCGATCGCGGTGTTCATCGGCGCCGAGTACAACGCTGAACGTGAGCAACAGTTGAACCTGCCGTCGGTGGCCAACAAAGCTCAGGGTGCGGAGGCCACCACCGAGGCCGAACCGTTGGCCCTGGGTAAGGCCGTGGCCGGCTTGGCCGCCCTGTTCGTCCTGGGCCGCGGTCGGAACTGACCCCAGGGGAACGGGCACGGGCCTGACAGGTAAATCCCGTCAGGCCCGTGTGATCCGACCGCTTCGTCGGAGTGGTTGAGCGCCCCCTTCTGATTCGACGGTGCCGCTGGTTGGTTGGCGCCACCGGCTAATCGCTCAGCTCACTCGTCGCCCTCTTCCTCAGCTCCCCCTGCTGCGTCGTCGACACCGTTGACCGTCGTGCCGGCGTTGGCGGCCGGAGTGGTTGCGTCCGCAGGCTCAGAGTCGGTGGCGTTCGCCACTCCCGGAACCTCGGCGTCTTCAGGAACGTCGGCCGCTTCACCGTCGACGCTGACGCTCAGCACACCCCTGCTCCCGGCGCATTCCAGCAACTGACTGCACAAGGCGGAGACGGCGGGAGCGGCCGGGACCGAACCCTGATCAATGCCGTAGGGCTGGTAGCCGTTGCTGGCAACGCCAACCACGACACCATCGCCGGTTACCAGGGGGCCACCACGGAACAGGGCCCCAACGGGGGCGGTGTGTTGCAGACCTTGTTCGGCATGATCGAGAAGAACCCCAGGCGAGGCGGTCGCCCCCTGACCTCCAACCCCGCTGAGTGCAAACACCCGACGGCCGACCGAATCGACCTGTTGGCTGTCGCTGGCCATGTCCAACGGAGGAACCACCTCGTCGACGACGAGCAGCGCCATGTCGTTGGCCTGGTCCCAGGCCCAGAGCTGAGCAGTCAGACGCTGCTCACCCTTGACCAACTCGATCGGGGGCGAAGGCGCCACCGTCGAGGCCACAACCAACTCGTAGCTGGTGACAAACGCCGTGCCACCACGGTGGGGGGCAACGGCAAAGGAAGAACCAAGCATGGGCTTGCCCGCCTCGTCGCGGGTTTCGACCGTCCAAACCGAGGGGCCAGCGAGAGCGGGGAGGCCGACGACACCGTTGGCATCACTCACGAACTCGCCCAGGGGGGACAACTCGGTGCGGATGTCGGTGATCGACTCAACCCGGAGATCGTCGAGCACCCCGGCGGCGTCGGCGAACTGCTGGTCGAAGCCTTCAACAAATCGGGCCACGGTGGCCTCACTGGTGGCCAGACGGTTGTCGTAGTATGCGTAGAAAGCAGCCCCACTGAACGCCGACCCGACGGCCAGGGCGAGCAGCATGAAGGCGATACCGATCACCGTTCGGGGCAGGACCCGGTGACGGAGCTTAGGGCGGCCGGGGCTGAGGGGCACAAACCCCCGGCGCTTCAAACGACGCAGGGCAAACCGCCGACCAGCCCGACGGGATGGGGGAACAAAGGGGGCGACGCCACCCCTGCCCCGCTTCACGCCCAGGCGGTCGAGCATGCCCGTGCTGGCTGTTGCGGTACCGCCGAGGGGACGGGCTTGACGACCGGCCGGACCAACCCCGCTGCCCGACCCCTTGGTCGTCGAGTTGGCCTTGGCCTTGGCCTTGGCCTTGGTGGTCGAGTTGGCCTTGGCCTTGGTGGTCGTCGAGTTGGTCTTGGACTTCCCACCCACTGACGACTTGGCCTGACCGACCTTCTTCGCCGCCGACTTCGCCTGGGGGGCGCTGACCGAAGCCGACCTGGTGCCGCCCGCAGTGGCGGCTGCCTTGGGCTGTGTCTTCGACGACGGGCTCCGGGTGTCATTGGCCGAGGCAGGGCGGCCCGAGGTCGGGTTGCGACGTTGGGCCCGGGCGGCGGCCGACTTCGACCCCGCGGTCTTGGCGTCCTCGTTTCGCCTGGTCCCGGCGGAACGTTTGCTGTCGGCCCCCTTGGCGCTCTTCGGCGAGGACTTCGAGGGGGTTGACGTGGCTCGGGTACTGGACATCAAAGCTCCGAGAGGATCGGGTAGGGCGGCGAAAGGGCAATGGATGACGTTGACACTGCGGCTGTGGGGTCGAAGGTCACGACGACGGCGGGTTTGGTGTGGGTCACGGAAAGGCCAGGGGTGGGGGCGGGTTTGGTGTGGGTCACGGCGATTCAAGGCTCGGTGGTGCGTCGGGGCCGGCGGAGGTGCCACCGGACGGGGTGGTACCTGGGCCGTTGCCAGCTCCACCATCCCCATCGGCGCCGTCGGGACCATTCGGAACAGAACTGGGCACGGTTACCGGCACCGGGTCGGGTCGGGGTGGTTCGGCCGGTGGTGGCAGATACGGCACCCGCGGTACCTTGCGGACTTCACAGACCTGCCCACCGCAGTTCGACGGAAGCTGACTTCCAACCGACCGGGGGCCGACCTCAGTCTGTTCCTTGGGACGCAGCTCGGCCGCTTCGGCCGCCGTCTCGACCATGACCACCAGCGGTTCCGGCACCGGGAAGTCGACGATCTCGGTCCCGGCCACAGCGTCGGCCATGTACTCGCGCCAGGCCACCGCGGGGTGCGAACCACCGGTTACCGCCCGCACACCGTTCACGCCCCGCAGCGACTCCTGTCGATCGGCGTGACCCATCCACACCGCAGTGGCCACGTCGGGGGTGTAACCAACGAACCAGGCGGCCCGGTAGTCCTGGGCCGTGCCGGTCTTGCCCGCAACGGGGCGGTCCAGCCGGGCCTGACGGCCAGTGCCCCGCTCGACGACGTCGACCAGCACGTTGCTGATGTGATCGGCCGCGGGCTGGCTCAGCACCTGTTCGCCCGATGGTGCGGTGTTGTCGATCAGCACGTTGCCGTCGGCGTCGATGACCCGCAGGATCCCGGTCGGTTTGGCCCTGACGCCGCGGTTGGCGAAGGTTCCGTAGGCCGAGGCCATCTCCAGGGTTGAGGTCTCAGCCGCTCCCAGGGCGAGCGAAGCACCGTAGGCCGCCTCAGGATCGAGACGCTCCAGGCCGAGCTTGCGGCCAAGTTCGACCGTCGAGTCGATCGTCACGTCCAGGATGAGCTGGGCGAAGACGGTGTTGACCGACAGGCGCATTGCCTCCCGCAGGGTGATCGGGCCTCGGCCGGCATGGTCGTAGTTCGAGAGCGTGCACGGCCCCGAGCAACCGGGGACCGTCCACTGGGCTGGTGCGTCGTACACCGTGTCCGGGCCGAGGCCGAGCTCCATGGCCGCGGCCAACACGATGGGTTTGAACGAGCTACCGGCCTGGAACCCGGTGGAGCCACCAGTGGCCAGGTTCACCTGACTGGCTCCGTAGTCGCGGCCGCCGACCATGGCCATCACGTGGCCGGTGTCGGGGGCGAGGGAAACCAGCGACATCTCGATCGGGTACTCGGTGTTCTTCAACCGGGCGGCCACGGCCTTTTCCGCCGCCGCCTGGCGGTCGGCGTCGATCGTGGTCTCGATGGTCAACCCGCCCTGGTACAGCAGGTCAGGACCCAGCCGCTCCAGCAGATCGGCCTCGACCCAGTCAACGAAGTAGGGATGGTCGGTTGCGCCCTTGACGGGGCGGGCGGCCAGCACGGTGACGTCGTGTCCGGGGTGGTCGCCGTGTTCGGGGAACCAAAGCTGGCGGACCATCTCACGTTCGTGGTCGTCGTCGCTGATGTAGCCCTGCTGGTACATGGATTCGAGCACCAGCCGTCGACGCTTCTCCGCCGCATCCAGGTCGTTGCGGGGCGACAATCTGGTCGGCGCCTGCACCAGGCCGGCCAGCATGGCCGCTTCGGAGATGTCGAGATCGGCGACCTCCTTGGCGAAGTAGACCTCGGCCGCGGCGCCGATCCCGTAGGCCCCTTCCCCGAAGTACGAGGTGGTGAGGTAGCCGTAGAGGATCTCGCTCTTGGTCAGCCGCTTCTCGACCTCGACCGCCAGCAGGGCTTCTTCCACCTTACGCTCCAGCGTCTGTTCCCGGGAGAGGTAGACGTTCTTCACGTACTGTTGGGTGATCGTTGACCCGCCCTGCGCCACCTGACCCAGTTCGACATTGGTGCGGGCGGCCCGAGCGATGCCTTCGAAGTCGACGCCGTTGTGGGTCCAGAAACGTTGATCCTCGATGGCGACCACAGCGTTGCGCATCACATCGGGAATCTCGCCATTGCTCACTTCGATGGTGCGGTCAAAGCCTCGAAACAGCGCGATCTCCCGGCCGTCGCGATCGAGCACCATCGAAGCCATGGCCTTGACCTGCGGCTGCTCGTCGGGCAGTTCACCACCGGGCACGGGTCCGTACATCAAGGTGGCGACGGCGACACTGGCCGCCACCGGTGGGGCCACGACCGCCACCACGATGGCGGCAACGGTCAATCGCAGCACCATCGAGATGCTGCCGGCGATCCGTGTGGTCAGGTTACTCATCGTTGGCCTCCAGCACCGTGGCCCCCAAGGCTTCGGGCGCAGCGAAGATTTCGAGTGGAGCGTTCTGCTGGACCGGGGCCCGGGAAGGACGAGGGGCAGCGGTGGTCGGGGGTACGAGGGTCACGGGTGCAGACGTCGAGGGTGTGGACGTGGGGGCCGGGTCGGAGGGGTTCGTGCCCCCTGGAGAGGTGACCTGGGGCGAGGAACCATCGGCCGGGTTACCGCGGGAGCCGTCCTCCGGCTCAGGGCTGGGGGCTGGTGTTGTCGGTGGTGGTGGTGGTGGTGGTGGTGGTGTTGGTGGTGGGGGTGGTGTTGGTGTTGTTGTCGTCGTGGGCGGGGGCGGTTGGGCCACACACGATGGCATGGCGAAGAAGGCTCGCCGGTTCTCGTACTGGACAATGCCCGTCCCCGACCCAATGCGATTGCAGCGGAGCTCGAAGCGGGCGACACCGTTGGCATCGGTGGCGGCCCGGCCCGGTGCCGCCGTCATGCCCGCGGGAGGAGACAGGGTGACGACCGCCCCGGCCAATCCCGTGACGTTGATGCGGCCGTCGGCACCGACGCTGCGGGTGGTGATCGAGGCCGCCACCGTGCCGTGCAGCCCAACGTAGATATCACCGAGGTGGGTGAAGGTAGCCCGCGGGGTCGGATCGATGGCGGCGACCGTGAGGTCGACCGTGGTCGACCGGTCGTCATCGACGAAGAGCACCTGGGACGATGCCATGGCCAGCGGCTCGGGCTCCACGCTCCAGGCCCGGAGGCGGTAGCGGCCGCCGAGAACCGACGAGATGGCCCAGCGGCCGGTGTTGTTGGTTCGAAGGTCGAGCGAGGCCAGTCCGGCCGAGGTGTCGCGCTCGATACGTACGGTTGCCCCCGGCACGGGTCCGGACGGACCGCGGACGAAGCCCGACAACGTCGACTCGCCCCCCTTGATGGCCGGGGGATCCTGCTCCTCAACCAGGCCTGGTTGGGCAGCGACGCCACCGGGAACGGACCGGGTGTCCACCGCCGCCACCAACTGGTAGGGCGAGGGTGGCACCGCAGCGAGTTCAAGTTCGAAGTCGAGCCCGTCGAAACGTATCGAGGCGGCCGCCTCGTCGTCGACCTGATAGGCGGCGAGTACCGGCTCCCGGTACTGCCACATCAGGCCCAACGCGACCAGCAGGACCGCCCCGAGCAATACTTTCGTGATACGCACGCTGGCCCGATCGGCCCGTGCGAGGTGCAACTGAGCCTTTCGGCCCAGTTGTCACACCGTGACTGCCAGGCTGACTACTCCGGCACCTCAATGAAGATGCATTCGCCGGGACATTCTTCGGCCGCTTCGATGACCTCGTCGAGGCCGCCGCTGTCGATCTTGGGAATGCGGGCCATGCCTTCGGCCCCGGCAGGATGGGCCTCTCCGTCGTAGAGAACCTCAGCACCGAAGTTGCCGGCGGTCTCTTTCACGTAGTAGAGGCCGTCGTCCTTACCGAAAAAAACGTCGGGGGCGATCTCGGCGCAGAGGCCATCGCCGGTGCAGAGATCCTGGTCGATCCAGACCTTCATGTTCGTAAGCTCCTAAACAAGTTTTTCTCGGTAGCCAGGGCTTGGACTACTCACCAAGGTTCCGTCGGACAGGTGGTTGTCCGACGGTTTCAGCTCGGCACGCTACGGCTTGTGATCCTATCGGCGCCAACCGGGATTGCCCTTAGGTTGTGACGCTCTACATCACGACGGAACAGGGCCGAAGGCCCAGGTTGTTGCGCCGTGGCCTCGCACGGCGCAACCTGGGCTTGTTCAAGGGTCGTGCCCAGCCCCTGGCCGGGGCTGACGGCGGCAGGGTTTGGCAGGTTCTCTCCGGTCCGGCCCTGACTTGGACGGTAGCTCCGGTTCCGCTCCCGAGGCTGGCTCTCGGTTCTGGCCCAGGGCCACGACCGCGGCACCGTCTACTCCTGGATCACGCAGTCGCCCGAATACGTCGGCTACGAGACGAACGGGTGGCCAACCAGCGTGCGCCAGCCGACCCGGCAAGAGCCATGGCAGCTAACGTCATGGCCGTGCCCCCGTCGATCTCTCCCTCCACCGAGGCCCTGGCCCAGTTCCCAACGAGCTACGCCCGGACAGTCCGATTCTCCACCGGAACCCCTCGCAACGTCACCGTAACCGGCAACGGATCCCGGGTGCTGTTCTCCCGTTCGCGTGCCGGTGATGATCCCGTGCTGTGCTTGTGGGCCATCGATCTCGATCCCACTCCGGCCGCATCCGGCGGGTCGAGGGCGGGTGGCTCCGAGTGCGTGGTGGTCGATCCCCGTGAACTCGGATCGGCCGACGCTGAACTGCCGGCGGCGGAGAAGGCACGCCGGGAACGGGCCCGGGAGAGCGCCTCGGGCATCGTGGCCTACTCGGTCGACGATGCCGGTTCGACGGCGTGCTTCGCCCTGGCCGGTTCGTTGTTCGTGGTCGATATCGACAGCGGCGAGATCAGCGCACCGGCGATTGAGGGTTCGGTCTTTGATCCCCGCATCAGCCCTGACGGATCGGCCGTGGCCTTCGTCGATGGCCAAAGCCTGCGGGTGGTGGGCCTCGACCCGGCATCACCGTTCGACGGCCTCACCCTGGCCGACCCCGATCCTCTAATCAGCTACGGCCGGGCCGAGTTCATCGCCGCGGAGGAGATGCAACGATCGCGGGGCTACTGGTGGTCGCCCGACAGCAGCCGCCTGCTCGTGACCAGCGTCGACGAGAACGACGTCGACCAGTGGTGGATCGCCGAGCCTGCCCATCCCGGTCGGGCGCCCAACTCGATCCGCTACCCGGCGGCGGGTACGAGCAATGCCCGGGTGGCGTTGCATCTGGTGACCTCTGAGGGCGACGGTGGCGTCGTCGATTGGTCAGATGGGGGCCGGTTCGAATACCTGGCCAACGTGGTCTGGCAGCGGGACCACGAACCCCTTGTCGTTCGTCAGACCCGCGACCAGCGGCTGGTGTCGATCGCCGAGATCGACGCCACATCGTCCGCGACCCTGGTGGATGCACCCCCGGTCGGGTCGGCGCCGAGCCCCGTCGGCGACGGGGGCACCGATCGACCGCTGACCGTGCAGGAGCGGTACCAGATCGTCGACGAGGTGTGGGTGGAGCTGATTCCCGGATCGCCCCGCTGGTGTTCGAGCGGCTTGTTGACCATCGAGGACCGTGACGGTGCCCGGCGGCTCGTCGTCGATGGGAAGCCGGTGACCGACACCGACATCCAGGTGCGGGCCACCGTTGGTTTGACCACCGCCGCCGACGGAACCGAGATCGCCATTGTCGCCGCCTGGACCGAGCCGACCGAGGTGCAACTACTGGCCGTTGCCCTCAACGGCGAGGCCCGAACTCAGGCTCTCACCACCGAACCGGGGGTGCACACCGCGGCCACCGGGGGCAACACCATCGTCATCAGCAGCACCGGCCCCGATCGCACCGAGACCATGATCACGGTGAACCAGCTGGCGGTCGACCACGAGGTGACGCTGAGCGAACGGGCCGTGATCACCGATCACTCGCCCAACCCCGGATTCGTCCCCAATGCAATCTTCACCACCCTCGGCGGCGACGATCTGACCTCGGCCCTGTTCCTGCCCGAAGGCCCCAACGGCGACGATCCACTACCGGTCGTGGTTGACCCCTACGGCGGACCACATGCCCAGCGGGTACTGAAGGCGGCCAAGCCACACCTCGTGTCGCGCTGGCTGGCCGAGCAAGGTTACGGCGTGCTCGTGGTCGACGGGCGCGGCACCCCTGGGCGGGGCCCGGCCTGGGAGCGAACGGTGTGGGGGAACCTGGCCGACCCGGTGCTCGACGATCAGTTGTCAGCTCTCGACGCCGCCCTCGACCGCTACCCCTTCCTCGACGCCGACCGGGTGGGAATCCGCGGCTGGTCGTTCGGGGGGTATCTGGCGGCGCTGGCCGTGCTGCGCCGTCCCGACCGCTTCCACGCCGCAGTGGCCGGAGCCCCGGTGACGAGTTGGGGGCTGTACGACACCCACTACACCGAGCGCTACCTGGGCCATCCCGACACCCACCCCGACCATTACCGCCAGAGTGACTTGTGGACCGACGGGGAACCCCTCAACCTGACCCGCCCGCTGCTGTTGATCCACGGCCTGGCCGACGACAATGTGGTGGCCGCCCACACCCTGCGCTTCAGTACCGAACTGCTGGCCAGCGGCAGCCCCCACCAGGTACTGCCACTGTCGGGGGTAACCCACATGACACCCCAGGAAGCGGTGGCGGAGAACCTGCTCCGCTTGCAGTTGCGGTTCTTCGACGACACCATCGCCAAGCCGCAGCCATGAGCGACCAGCCACAGAGCGACCAGCCACAGAGCGACCAGCAACAGAGCAGGCAGTCGCAGGGTGGGGATCGCATCGATGATCTGGCCCTTCTCACTCCCGATCTGGCCTCGCTTGGATGGAACGACGATCTGGAACGCTGGGCCCAGTCGGTGGAGCCCGATGCCGACCCACCCCTGACCCGGGGCCGCATTGCCCGGGTCAGCCGGGGGTTCTCGCTGGTGTTCACCGGTGGAGAGGCGCTGCTGGTTGCCTCGGGGCAGAATCGAACGGAGTTGGAGCAGGTTCCGGCCACCGGCGACTACGTCGTGCTCCGCCTCGACCCCAACGACGGGCCCAGTCTGGTTGCGATTGCCGAGCGCACCAGCGCTTTGCAGCGTCGAGCCGCGGGGCGAGTGCCAGAACCGCAGATTCTGGCAACCAACGCCGAGGTCGTGTTCATCCTGCACGGGCTCGATCGGGAGCTGAACCGGCGTCGGATCGAACGCCAGCTGGTGGTGTCGTGGGATTCCAGGGCCCGGCCCGTGGTGGTGTTGACCAAGGCCGACACCGAGCCCGAGGCCACCGTCGACGCCATCGTGGCCGAGGTGCAGACCATCGCCCCCGGGGCGGAGGTGCTTGCCGTGTCGACGGTTTCGGGCCGCGGCCTGGACCGGATCAGGACCCTGGTTGACGGCGGCGGTTCGGTGGCGCTGCTTGGTCTGTCGGGGGTTGGCAAATCGAGCCTGGTCAACGCCTTGTCGGACGGGGTGGTGCAGCGGATCGGCGAGGTGCGGGCCGCTGACCAGCGGGGCCGCCACACCACGGTGACCCGTGACCTGATCCCACTACCGTCCGGCGGGTTCGTGATCGACGCCCCAGGGGTTCGTGAGATCGGTTTGTGGCAGGCCTATGAGGGACTGGCGCTGGCCTTTCCCGAAATCGCGGCGGCGGCCGGGGGGTGCCGTTTCACCGATTGTGACCACGAGGCCGAACCAGGTTGCCAGGTGCGGGCCGGTTTGACCGAGGGCACGATCACCGAGGCCCGGCTGCAACACTGGCGTGAGCTCCAGGACGAACTGGCGCTGCAGGAGTCACAGCTGGTGGATTTTGAACGACGGGCCGAGTCGAGGGACCGGGCCGATGCCGAGGACGCCCGCGATCACACCCGACCCAATCGCCGGGCCCGCAACCGGAGTCGGGGCGGTGGCAGTGGCGGCCGGGGGTCTGGCCGCCGAGGCCGGGGGTCTGGCCGCGACCGCTAACGGTGGCACAGATTCTGAGTCGGGTCGCGACCGAGACCGGGGGCCGCGACCGCAAACGGTGCTCGAGCGACCGGGACTGGGGGCAGGAGCTACGGCGGCACAGGCCCCAGGCTTGAGGTCAGGGGTGACGACCGGGCCGAGGCTGACGGCGAGGGCCAAACAGGCTGACGGCTGAGAAACCGAGCAGGGGCGCCCCGACCAACACTAGAAGGCCCGCTCCAATGTTCGCGTCGCCGACCTCGCCCAACGTCAGGAGGGCGATCGCCAACAGCGCCAGGCCGAGCAGGGAACCGGCGGCGGCCAGGGCGACACTGCCCGGAGGCAGGAGCCTGGTCAGGGGCTTGGCGAAGACGGCCATCAATCCACCAACGATGTTGGAAGCCACCAGCGCCAGGTTGCCGAACCAGGTCGGGCCGCTCGGGGCCTCCAGCACCTGTTCGCCGAAGACGGAGCCGATGACGGCATAGAGGACAAGCCCGGGGAGGAGGGGCGTGACCAGCAGCACCATGCCCACCACCCGGTACGTCCGCCACGGTGGCGGGGGTGCGACCGGATGGGATACCGTCGGTCGATCATCGCTCACACTGTGAGTGAACCAACCCAGCGATAACGGCGGAACCGGGTGAATCCCCCAAAGGTTCCTGGGGCCTGAGATCTGAGGGTCCGCGCCCTTGGGTGAAGCAGCCACCGTCCGCCGCACCGTCGACCCGGTAAGTAATACTCATGGCAGCCCAGGGAGGTTACGACGATGTGTTCGAACTCAACATCGCCAGGGCCAAGGACCGGGACGCGATCGCGTCTGGTCATTGGGGCGACGATCATTGCCAGTGCGGCCACGCTCGGTCTCAGCGCGTGTGGACGGTCGGCACCGATCGACGCATTATCCGATGTCGGGGCCGACCCCGACATCGCCGGCGTTTCGGTAACCAGCCCCGACGCGGTGGTGACGACGCTGGTCGCACCGGTCGAGGACCCCGCCAGTAGCACCACCGCCGTGACCGTTGAGCAGGTACTGCACCTGGTCCAGCCGGGCGACACCATGTCGGGTATCGCCTCGGCCTACGGGGTAGGAGTCACGGAGCTGGCCGACTACAACGGCATCAGCAACGTCGATACCCTCCGCCCCGGCCAAGAGCTGGCCATCCCACCCCAACCGGTGGAGCCCGCAGGCCCAGCAGAAACTGAAACTGAAACTGAAACTGAAACTGAAACCGAAACTGAAACTGAAGCTGACGCCACCGACGGCTGACGGCCGACGGCCGATAGAGACCGGTCGGCCCTTGCTGACAAACCGCAAGCTGGTCGAGCCGTCACGACATCGCACCACGCACGTTTGGCCATGGGTGCCACCTACCATGGACGTTTGGCCGTGCGTACCAACCCTGGCCCTCCCTAGCATGACGGGGTGACTGGTACGAACCAAAGTGTGCTCATCGTTGGCGGCGGCATCGTGGGCCTGGCCTCGGCCTGGAGACTGCAGCAGTCCCAGCCCGACCTGGAGATCACGGTGCTCGACAAGGAGCCGACCCTCGCCAAGCACCAGACCGGCCACAACTCCGGGGTGCTGCATTCGGGCATCTACTACAAGCCGGGAAGCAACAAGGCCCTGACGTGTCGGGCCGGACGCACGGCGATGATCGAGTTCTGTACCGAGCATGGCATCGACCACGAGATCGAGGGCAAGGTCATCGTCGCCACCAACAACAGCCAGCTCGGCCCCATGGATGCCTTGGCCGTACGGGGCGAGGAGAACGGGGTCACCACCCGCCGCATCGGGGTCGACGAACTGCGCGAGCTCGAACCGAACGCCGTTGGCGTTGCCGCCCTGCACGTACCCGACGCAGGCATCGTCGACTACACGGCGGTTACCAGTACCCTGGCCGATCTACTGCGAAAGGGCGGGGCCACCATCCGCACCGGGGCCGAGGTCACTGGCCTCGCCGAGTCGGGCCCCCGCGCCGTTACCACCCTGGCCAGTGGGGAAGAACTGTCCTCCGATCTGGTCGTCACCTGTGGAGGGCTGCACAGCGACCGCCTGGCCCGCCACGTGCAACCCGACCTGGCCGAGCAGATCCTTCCCTTCCGGGGTGAGTACTACGAGCTGACCCCGGCCCGGCGCCACCTCGTCAACAACCTGATCTACCCGGTGCCCGACCCCCGCTTCCCCTTCCTCGGGGTGCACCTCACCCGTATGATCGACGGCTCGATCCACGCCGGGCCCAACGCCGTGCTGGCCCTGGCCCGCGAGGGTTACCGCTGGCGCGACGTCAACTTTGGCGACCTGAGCGAGATCGCCCGCTTCGGTGGTTGGTGGCGCCTGGCCGCCTCGTACTGGCGGACCGGGATCGGCGAGTACTACCGGTCGCTGTCGAAGGCGGCCTTCGTCAAGGCCCTGCAACAACTGGTGCCCGATCTGACCAAGGATGACCTCGAACCATCGCCCGCCGGGGTCCGGGCCCAGGCCGTCTCACCCGAGGGCAAGCTCCTCGACGATTTCGTCTGGTCCGAAACCGAGCGGGTGGTGTCGGTACTCAACGCCCCCTCCCCGGCCGCCACGGCGTCACTGGCCATCGGCCAGGAGATCGCCAACCGGTCCCTGGCCCACCTGTAGCCATTCGGACACCGGCACTGCAGCATCACGGATTGCGGCCCTGTCACTGGCTTTGACGCTCTTCCCGAGAGGTCCCATGGTGTGGAATTGCACCCACCGATGTGGAGTTCACGACCACAAATCGACTCCAACCCAGGCCAAAATACCAGCCCGTGCTACCCGCCGTCGCCCAGCGCTGAACCTGCGGCCAGGGTGAAGGCCCGAACCCAGCCTGCGGGGTCGATGCCGAGGCTTCGCATACCGGCCTCGGCCCCCTCCAACGAGGTCCGCCCGAGCACCGCGGAGGCCAGATCCACCAGATGGCGGGCCGGTTCATCGTCGGTCGGTTCCAGTTCGGTGCTGGCAACGGCCAGGGCTTCGTCAACCCCGGCGGTGTCGTCGAGGCGGTAGCGGGCCGCAGCCCGCGCCAGCAACGCCAGCACCCGATCCAGATAGGTCGAACGGTCCGACAGCACGCAGGCCGTCAGCCGTTCGGCCCATTCGAACTCACCCCTGGCCACGGCCACGATCGCCCCGACCGCCTGCCCGAAACGCCCGGCCTCGGCCAGCGCCGCGATCACCTCGGACTCCTCGATGCTGTCGGTCCAGCCGAGTTGTAGCGCCGCCTCCCGCAGTGCCCCGCGCTGCAACATCGCCAGCGCCACCGACACCGACAGGTCGGACTCACCGACAATCGACAGGTCGTGGTTGGCGCCGTCGTAACGGGCGGCCCAGCGGATGGCACGGTCCGGCTCGCCCAGGCGGGCGGCGGAGGCGCAGTTGCTGATTACGGCAATGCGGCGCCCTTCCTCGTCGCCGACCTGATCCGACTGGGAGAAGGCATCGTCGAGCACCTGGGTGCCCTCGTTGATCTGGCCGAGCGACACCAGCGCCCGTCCTTCAACCGCCTGCGACATCGCCATCAGTGTCACCTCACCGATGCTCTCGGCCACGGCCCGAGCCTGACGGGCCAGCAGATGGGCCGACTCGGCCTGCCCCGACCACAGCTGCAATGAGGCGTCAAGGTTCAAGGTGATGGCTTCGGCCCAGGGGTCACCGCGCCGTTGGATCTCGGGAAGGATGGTGTCGACCAGGTTGCGGGCCTCCTCCCAGCGACCGGTATGGAACGCGACCCACGCCAGCACGCCCTGGGCCCAGCCCCTCGCCCCCTGATCATCCACCTCGGTGAAGATCTCGATCGCCTCCTCAACCAGGGCGCGGGCCTCATCGACGCGGCCCAGCAGGAACGCGTGCCATGCCAGGCTTTGCAGGGCCCATCCCTCGCTGCGTCGATCACCGGAAGCGGTGGCCACCGAGCGCGACGCCTCCAGGGCCCGACGGGCCTCGACGTCGTGCGAGCTCACCATCTCCGTCATACCCAGCAGCCTCAGGGCCAGCGCCTGCTGGTCGGGCAGGCCGAGCTCGTCGAGTCGTCGCGCCGCTTCGGCCAGGTCGGTGGTGGCTTCGGCGTAGTTCCCGCCCTTGCGGGCCACATCACCCCGAACCAGCATGGCCTTGGCCTGCAGCTCAGGGTCGAGTTCGGGAAGGCCCTCCAACCGATCGAGATCGGCCCGGGCGCCGACAAGGTCATGCACCTCGGTGGCGGCCTTGGATCGGCCGAACACAAACCGGGCCAGGATCTCGTTGTCGGTGGCCAACTCGACCCCGTAGTCATACCAGCGGGCCGCCATTCTCGGCTCAGCGACATCGAGGGCCCGATCTCCGGCCTGTTCCAGCCAGTACAGGGCCCGCTCGACAACGTGGCGGCGGTCGAGGGTCAGGGTGGCCATCGTCGACAGTTCCGCCGACAATTTGGCCGCCGCCCGGTAGTGCTCGGCGATGGCCACCACCACCGAGTTGCGCACGGTCTCCCCCTGAATCTTCTCCAGGTAGGTGGCTATCCCCTCGTGACGGCGGGCCCGCCCAGTCTTGGTCAATCGGCCATAGGCCACGTCGCGCACGAGATTGGACCGGAAGCGGAAGCGGGAGCCCCTTACCTCCAAAAGGTCGTTGTCGACCAGGGCCATGAGATGGCCGTCGTAGGGGGCAGTGCCCCGGGTTTCCTCCGCCAGGGTCAGCAGGCCGTCGATGGAGCCCGTCCGACCGAGAACGGCAGCGTCTTCCAACAGGGCCCGATCGCCAACTTCGAGGGCGTCGAGGCGGGCCGAGATCGTGCCCCGCAAGGTGGCGGGCAGGCGATCCAGGTCGACGTCAAACTCCTCGTCGCCCTGACCGGCCCGCTTGCCGTGCTTGGCCACCAGACCTGCCAGCTCTTCAAGAAAGAACGGATTGCCACCGCTGCGATCGACCAGTTCACCAAAATCGAACTCACTGCGGTCGATACCGAGTTCGGTGAGTAACTCCGCCGATGCCTGGTCATCGAGGGGCCCGAGCTGCACGATCGACAGGCCATGACGACCCCACGGCAGCTTGTTGGTATCCGCGGGCCGCATCGTCATCATTACCGTGAGCTTGCCGCGCACCAGTTCGGTCAACACATGGTTGAACAGGTCCCACACCGCGGCCGCCGCCCACTGCATGTCCGACAGCACCAACACCACCGGTTTGTGCCGCAATTCCGCCTCCACCACCGTGGTGAAGGCCAACATCACCTCTGAGCGGTTGCGGTTCCGGTCGCCACCGCGGAGCGGGGTGTCGTAGCCGAGAGCGTGGAGCAGGGCCGTGGAGTAACGACCGATGTCGTAGTCGGATGGGTTGTCGATGTGGGCGACGAGGCTCTTGCCCAACCGGGCCTCACACTCGGGCAACGAGGCGTCGAGGGGAAGGTCGAACAGGTTCCTGATCAGATCCGCAATCGGCCACCAGACGTTGGCCTCGCCGTAGGGCAGGCTGCGCCCCTCAAGCACCGTGGCCCCAAAGTGGTCGGTCAGGCGCGACACTGCCTCCTCAACCAGCCGGGTCTTGCCAATCCCGGCCTCACCAACAACGACGGCCAACTGGGCCCGGTTGTCGATGGCCAGGCGGGCCTGGGCCTCCAGCAGGTCCAGCTCATGGTTACGGCCAACGAACCTTGCCCCTCGGCGGCGGTGGAAACCTGGGGGATGGATCGCCCCCAACGCCACCCAGGCCTCGATCGGCTCTTCGCGTCCCTTGGCCGGGAGGTTGCCAGAGCTGCGGTAGGTGATGGCGTCGCCGGTGGCGGTGCGGGTTGCCCCACCCACCAACGTCTGACCCGGGTCGGCCAAACTCTGCAGGCGCTGGGCCGAGTTCACTACATCACCCATGGCGGTGTAGTCACCGCCGGCAGCGGCCACCCCGACCAGAACCTCGCCGGTGTTGACCCCGATCCGCATCTCGATCGGCGGGTCGAGTTCGACCGACAGGGCGCCGATGGTCTGCTGCATGCGCAGTCCAGCCCGAACCGCCCGCTCGGCGTCGTCCTCGTGGGCGATGGGGGCGCCGAACAGGGCAATGATGCCGTCACCCATGATCTTGTCGATCACACCACCGAAAGCAATGATGTCGCGCCCGACCCTCTCAAAGGCCCGATCAACGAGGTGCTTCACCTCTTCGGGGTCACGCCGCTCCGACAACGCGGTGAACCCCACCAGGTCGGCGAACAGAACCGTGACGACCCGTCGTTCGTCAACCTCAAGTTGTTGTGACGCCCCGCAGTGCTGACAAAAACGGGCGTCTTCGGCGATCGATCGCCCACAGGACTTGCACGACATTGGGATCAGCCTAGTTTCGCCCAACCGTCGACCGAGGCGAGAATCGCAGGGGACGGCACTTTCACCCGCGGAATCTACACCCTGGAGGTGGCACCACCTCGACTCGGCCGCGGCAACAGCGATGAATACCCAGCCCACCCTGTATCTCATCCCGGGTACGGTCAACCACATGAGTCGAGTTGTACGTTCTGATACGCCGTGGTGGCGGCGGGGGGTTGTCTACCAGGTGTACCTGCGGTCCTTCGCCGATTCTTCGGGCGACGGCACCGGCGACGTCAACGGACTGCGGGCGCGGTTGCCCTACCTCCGCGATCTCGGCGTCGACGCCCTCTGGATCAACCCCTGGTACCGCTCCCCCATGGCCGACGGCGGCTACGACGTATCCGACTATCGCGATATCGACCCCCGCTACGGCTCCCTGACCGATGCCGAGGCCTTGATCGAGGAGGCCCACGAGCTGGACATCAAGATCATCGCCGACCTGGTGCCAAACCACACCTCGGACCAACACCCCTGGTTCCAGGAAGCCCGCGAGGCCTCCGTTGGCGACCCCAGCCGCGATCGCTACCACTTCCGCTTCGGACGGGGCGACGACGGACAACTACCCCCCAACGACTGGACCAGTGTGTTCGGTGGTCCGGCCTGGACCCGTCTACCCGACGGCCAGTGGTACCTCCACCTGTTCGCCCCGGAGCAGCCCGACCTGAACTGGGCCAAGTCGGAGGTCCGGGACGAGATGGAATCGATCCTGAAGTTCTGGCTCAACCGGGGCGTTGACGGATTCCGCGTTGACGTGGCCCACGGCCTGGTCAAGGACCAGGCGTTCCCCGACCTTGGTGACGACGGCTCAGAACTGTTGGGTTCCTCGAGAAGGGCCAACCACCCCCACTGGGACCGCGACGGCATCCACCCCATCGTCCGCTCCTGGCGGGCCATCCTCGACACCTACAAGGGCGACCGCATGCTGGTGGCCGAAGCCTGGGTGCGGGCCGAGCGCCTCCCCCTCTATCTGCGGCCCGACGAATACCACCAATCGTTCAACTTCGACTTCCTCCAGTCCGAGTGGAGCGCCGCGGTGTTCACCCGGGTCATCCGCGACTCACTGTCGGCCGCCGCCGAGGTCGGTTCCACCCCAACGTGGGTACTGTCGAACCACGATGTCATGCGGGCAACCACCCGCTACGGCCTCCCGGCCAACAGCAACTGGCGGACCTGGCCCATGACCGGCCCGGCCGACCTGCTCGACGCCGACAAGGGACGGAACCGGGCCCGCGCACTGGCATTGTTGATGTTGGGCCTGCCCGGCTCCTCGTACATCTACCAGGGTGAGGAACTGGGCCTGCCCGAGGTGTGGGATATCCCCGAGGACGCCCTCGACGACCCGGTCTGGGAGCGTTCGGGCCACACCCAACGTGGGCGCGACGGAAGTCGGGTTCCGTTGCCATGGGATGACACCGAACCATCGGCCGGGTTCAGCACCGGGTCGACGCCGCCGTGGCTGCCCCAACCCGAGGGCTGGAGCCACCACTCGGCCGCGGCCCAGGCCGGACAACCAGACTCAACCCTGGAGCTGTTTCGGGCCGCCCTCGCCATCCGCCGCAAGCTGGGAACGACCGATGAACAGCTGCAACTGATCGACTCGCCACCGAACTCGCTCGCCTACCGTCGAGGCAGTGGCCTGAGCTGTGTAGTCAACTTCGGATCGGAACCAATCGAGTTGCCGGACTACGACGAGATCCTCCTGGCCAGCGGCCCCATCCTGGATTCCGGGCCCGCCGTCACCCCCGCCGGGACCGAAACCAACAATCACGACCATGCGGTCGCAACGTTGAGCAACAAGATTGGCGACGGGAGCAGACTCAGGAGCCGACCCCGTCCCACGAGGATCGGCCCCGACACCGCCGTCTGGCTGCGCTGAAAACCTAGTCCCGTGGTGGAGTCCCACCGGCCCCAGCAGACGCTAGGCTCGGACCACTCGATGCCATCGCCAACGGCGGGTGACGGCGACTGCGATATCGGGTGCTTGGGGCACGTCCAAACCATCACCGAGAAAGATGTGGCGGTAAGCACATGGTCATGCAGGTTCGTCGCAGCCGACTATCCGCGTACGGCTGGATCGAGCGAGACGGCTTCGTTCTACTGAGTAAGATCGCGCCGGGATACGCATCCGCAGGCAACTGGACGCTTCCGGGCGGAAGTGTCGATTGGGGTGAACACCCCGAGGAGACATTGCACCGCGAGCTCTACGAGGAAACGGGGCTCACCGGGCAGGTCGAGGAACAGCTGGGAGTCGATTCGGTCATCTTCGAACCCAACGAGTTCAACAGCTACACCTCGCTGCATCTTGTCCGCCTCTATTACCGGGTCTCAGCCAGTGGCGCACCACAGGTCACCGAGATCGGCGGCAGCACGATCGACACGGCCTGGTTGCCGCTCTCGAACATTGGCGATCTGCCGATGGTCGGTTCTGTCAGCCACGCCCAGGAACTGGCCCGCCACCAGGGCCTTTCGACATCGCCACCCAAGCCGGTCTCCGTGGCCAACGGGTCGGCCTGACGGCGTGGCCAACGGGTCAGTATGCTGCCGGGCACACCGGAAACAACAGATCAATCAGGGATGAGTTCAAGGGCTCGGGCCAGAGTGTGCAAACGCTTGTCGAGTGAGTCGCCCGCAGGGTAGAGACGAACGGTGTCGACCCCTGCGCCACGCCACACACCGAGGCGTTCGGCCACCATGTCCTCGGTGCCGATGAGGGTGGTGGCCAGCACCATCTCGTCGGGAACCACCGCAGCCGCCCCGGCCCGATCACCGCTGACCCACAACCGCTGGGACTCTGCCGCCACCTCGGCAAAACCCTGTCGGCCGTAGGCCGAGTTGTAGAAATTGCTGCTCGCCGAACCCATACCGCCAAGGCTGAACGCCAGACCCGGACGACGGGCCTCGATCATCGACGTCAACTCCGCTTCGTCGCGGGCGAACGCAACCTCGGCCCCCTGGCAGATGTCGATCTGGTCCAGATCCCGTCCGGCGCGGGCAGCCCCGGCCCGCAGGTGGGAGAAGTAGGCTTCGTCGGACCCTTCGGGGACGAAGCTGGTTCCGATCCAGCCGTCGGCCACCTCGCCCGTCAGTTCCAGCAGCTTGGGTGACAACGTGGCCAGGTAGACGGGGATCTGGTCATTGGCCCCCAGCGATAGCCGCAACGACTTGCCCTCACCGCCTGGTAGCGGAAGTTGCAAGTGGCGCCCCTGGTAGGCGATGCGATCACCGGCAAAGGCCTGGCGGATGACGTCGATCGTCTCCCGCATGCGCCCCAACGGGTGGGCGAACGGCACCCCGTGCAGCCCTTCCATGACCTGGGGGCCAGAAGCGCCGAGGCCAAGAACGAAGCGGTTGTCCGACATCTTGGCCAGGGTGAGCGCCGTCTGGGCCATCATGGCGGCCGAACGCACCCCGAGTTGGAGGATCCCCGACCCGAGGATCATGCGCTCGGTGCGGGCCGCCAGGTAGCCAAGCACCGAGGGGCCATCGGCCCCCCATGCTTCGGCTACCCACACCATGTCGACCCCGAGTCGTTCAGCCTCGACAGCAAAGTCGACGGCCTCAGGCCACGGGGCGGCATCGCCGCTGAGCTGAACGGCGGTTCGCATCAGCTGCTCAGGCCGGAACGCCGTTGCCGAACAGGGCAATGATGTAGAGCACCGACAGGCCCATCATCATCACCGCAGGTGCCATCTCCTTGGGCGGGTCGCCGGCGCGGTTGTGGTACACCACGGCCCCGATCATCAACGCGATCAAGCCGAACCCGGCCAGCAGACCGATCCATTCGAGGTCAGCGGTGATGACACCGATGAAGACGCCAACGGCGCCGAGCACCTCGGCCGCCCGATGGGCTTGACCAGGTTGGTGAAACCCAGCTTGGCCGACATCTCCACAACCATCTTGTGGCCCATCAGCTTCATACCACCGGACATCAAGAACCCCACGGTCAAGATGATTCCGGTAACCCATTCAAGCACTGCCATTGTTTCTGCCCTCTTCTCCCTACACATACAAGTAGATGTACAAGTGAGACAGGACCGTAGCCGAAGCGTGTCGTCAACGCTCGACTGCGGTGTCGAGGGTGAGCTGCGATCGTTGTTGCACGCCTACCCCGGCGACGGCGGGAGCGCGACGGGAGCGATCAGCCACCAGTCCGCGTACTCTCGTTGGCATGTCCGCAGACGCGCCTTCGAACTCCGCCCCCGCCCCCGCCACCGCCACCGGGTCGGGGTCGGGGTCGGGGTCTGCGATCGACGGCAGCGCCGAGTGGTCGGCCCTCGTGGAGCACGCCGCGACGATGGGGGGCACCAACCTGCAGACCCTATTCGCCGACGACCCCGCCCGGGCCGCCCGACTGACGATTGAGGCGGCAGGATTCCACGTCGACTTCTCCAAGCATCGGGTAACCGACCAGACCATCGAACTGTTGGTGGCTTTGGCCGAGCAGGCCGGACTCGCCACCAGGCGAGACGCCATGTTCGCCGGTGACCCCATCAACACCAGCGAGGGCAGGGCCGTGCTCCACACCGCCCTGCGTCGGGCCCGGGGCGACTCACTCGTGGTGGACGGCACCGAGGTGGTGGCCGACGTGCACCGGGTGCTCGACCAAATGGCGACGTTCGCCTCGGCCGTGCGCCGCGGGGACTGGACCGGCGCCACCGGCAAACCCATTGAAACGGTCGTCAATATCGGGATCGGCGGCTCCGACCTCGGGCCCTCGATGGCCCAGCACGCCCTCCGCCCCTACGCCCGACGTGACCTGGCGTTCCATTTCGTTTCCAACATCGACCCCGTCGCCCTGCATGAAGCCCTGATCGGGGCCGATCCCGAGACCACGCTGTTCATCATCGCCTCCAAGACCTTTGGCACCATCGAGACCCTCACCAACGCCCGCTCGGCCCGGAGCTGGCTGGCCGATGTGTTGGGGTCCGAAGCCGTACCTCACCACTTTGTCGCCGTGTCGACCAACGCCGAGCGGGTGAGCGACTTCGGGATTGACACCAACAACATGTTCGGGTTCTGGGATTGGGTCGGCGGCCGCTACTCAGTCGGTTCCGCCATTGGACTGTCACTCATGATCGCCATCGGCCCCAACCGGTTCGACGACTTCCTGGCCGGGATGCGCGAGGTCGATGATCACTTCCGCACCGCCCCCCTGGATCGGAACCTGCCGGTACTGATGGGTCTGTTGGGGATCTGGTACACGAACTTCTGGGGCGCACAGTCCCACGCCGTGCTCCCCTACGCCGACCACCTGGCCCGCTTCCCTGCCTATCTGCAACAGCTCGACATGGAGTCAAACGGCAAGGGTGTCGACGGGGAGGGCCGTTGGGTGGGCCACGCCACCGGGCCAATCGTGTGGGGCGAGCCGGGAACCAACGGCCAACACGCCTTCTATCAGCTACTGCACCAGGGCACCCATCTGGTACCCGCCGACTTCATTGGTTTCACCGAACCGCTGACCACGGCGGCCGACGGCGGGGCCGCTGACCAGGGGGATGGAGCGTCGGAGCTGTCGAGCGCCGCCGCCCACCACGATCAGCTGATGGCCAACTTCTTCGCCCAAACCGAGGCCCTCGCCTTCGGCCGTAGCCACGACGACCCCCAACGGGCCTTCAGCGGCAACCGCCCAACGACCACCATCCTCGGTGAGCGGCTCGACCCGGCCATGCTGGGGCGTCTCATCGCCCTCTACGAACACAAGGTGTTCACCATGGGCGCCATCTGGAACATCAACTCCTTCGACCAGTTCGGGGTGGAACTGGGCAAGATGCTGGCCACCGCCATCGAACCCGAACTCTCGACCGACGATCCCCTCGGCCACGACTCCTCGACCAACGCCCTCATCGAGCACTACCGGGCCAGCCGCCGCCCAACGCCAAGCTGAGTGCAAGCCTCATCGCGCCAGCAGCGACCGGGTGACCGTCCGGCCCAACGAACCTTGACGGGGTCGATGCCGGCGCTGGTGCCGGTGCCGCGTTACCTGCCCGGGCGAGCTTGATGGCGGCGGAAATTCGAGGGGGAAACATACGGAACGCTTTCCGAGTGACGTTACTACTGCTCGTTGGGGTGTTCGGCGCAGCCTGTGGCAGCACCGACGCCGGGGGATCGGGTGTCGCCGATGTCAATGCGGGCGACAGCGCAGAGTCCGAGACCGACGGGTCGGCCGCTGCGGATCAGTCGACCGGTTCCAGCAGCACAACCGGCTCCGAGAACACCGAAGGCGCTACTCCCGGTGACACTTCCGCTTCCGGTGACACCGCCGACGCTGAGGACAGCTCCGCTTCCACCTCCGGTGACACAACGGAACCGGCCAATGACAAGCCTGCGGAGTCGCCGGTAGTCATGGACGACCAGGAACGCGAGGCCAGTCGCTGGCCTGATACCGCAACCCAGGTCATGCTCAATGACATGTCCTATTCGCTGTTCGACGACCTGGCCGTGGTCACCCTCAGCAGTGTCTTTGACGGCACGATCTCATCCCTCGAGGTGAAATCCATCGACGGCAGTTATTGTCAAACCTTCTTGGATCTCAAGCTTGGATCGACCTTCCTCGTCACCATGGGCATCGGCTACGTCGGCGTCGTCAATGTCGTCGCCCCTGCGGGTGACAGACATGCGGTCGGGGTGGACTTCATCGCCCCAGCGACCGACGTCTCGGCTCGGGGTCATCTAGCCATTCGCGCTAAATGTGTCGTTTGGACTTCGCATAACGAGGTGAATCGCGGATTAGGTGAAGTTGAAGTGACACATCTCGCTCATATGGCTAGATGACCCCGGCTCTCAGCGCGGGCGAGCCCTGCGTCCCGTAGTCGACACCCCGTAGTCGACACCCCGTAGTCGGCATCCCGTAGTCGGGA
>Ga0316190_10000433_pt1 | contig 28764 bp, 30 predicted proteins | sample Eddworburrow2_MG_FD_204929 | JGI IMG/M metagenome (GOLD analysis project Ga0316190, IMG submission 204929) | Coastal sediment microbial communities from Maine, United States - Eddy worm burrow 2 | ecosystem: Environmental > Aquatic > Marine > Coastal > Sediment | place: USA: Maine | collected... | reverse complement strand
AGCGGTCGAGTAGGGGGCCCGACAGGCGGCGGGTGTAACGGGCCCGGGCCGCCTCGCTGCAACGACAGCGACCGGTGACTCCACCCTCACCGCACGGACACGGGTTCATGGCCGCCACCAACAGGAACCGGGCGGGCAGGGTGGCGGTGCGGGCAGCCCTCGCCACCCTGACCACCCCCTCCTCCAGCGGTTGACGTAGGGCATCGAGGGCGGTCGGGGCGAACTCCCCCAGCTCATCGAGAAACAGAACGCCCCCGGCGGCGCAGCTGATCTCGCCGGGCCGCAGGGCAGCGGTGCCCCCACCAACGAGGGAGACCATGGACGCGCCATGGTGGGGTGCCCGCAATGGTGGTCGCCTCACCAGCCCGCCAACGGGCAGTGCGACGCCGGCGGCGGAGTGCACCCTGGTGGTCAGGAGGGCCTGCTCACCATCGAGATCGGGCAGGAGCCCGACGAGGCGACTGGCCAGCATCGTCTTACCTGAACCGGGCGGGCCGACCATCAGCAGATGATGGCCCCCGGCGGCGGCGACCTCCAGGGCCCACCGGGCCAGCGGTTGACCGCGTACGTCGCTCAGGTCGGCCCCAGGGGTGGCACTGCGGTCGACACGGCTTGGAGTGACCCGAACCAGGGGCAGGTCGCCTTGACGTAGAGCCTCCACCACCTGCCCCAACGAGTGGGCCGCCAGCACCGCTCCGGGCCGGGTGACTGCCGCCTCGGCCGCGCCATCGACGGGGGTAATGATCTTCTTGGCCACGATGGCCCCGGCCAGGCAGACCACTCCCCCCACGGCCCGTAGCGAACCGTCGAGACCCAGCTCACCGATGGCGCCGAGGCCGTTCAGGGTGGCCGGCTCGATCTGATCGGAGGCGGCGAGGATACCGAGGGCTATGGGAAGATCGAGGGCCGCCCCGTTCTTGCGCAGCGACGACGGGGCCAGGTTGATCGTGACCCGCCGCTGAGGCCAACGGAGCCCGCTCGACAAGATGGCGGATCGGACCCGATCACGTGATTCCCGACAGGAGGCATCGGGCATCCCAACCAGGGTGTAGCCAGGCAGACCCTGGCTGACATGGACCTCAACGGTGACCGCGTGACCGTCGACCCCTTCGACCACGGCCGAGGACATAGTTGCAAACATGGACAGACTCCCAAACGAGGTGTGTTTCGTAGGGGGCGTCCGCCACCGAGTTGCTGATCAGTACCCTACCCGGCCGCTGTGACAGTCTCGCCCGCGAGTACCTCGCGGGTGTAGGCCACCACCGCCTCGATCTCCTCCTGGCTCAGCTTTGATGCAAAGCCGGGCATGCCCCCCTTCCCCTTGGTCACCACCTCCACCTGATCGGCGATGTCGGGGAATCGCACGATGACCTGGCCCTCGTTGAGCTTCGGCCCTCTTCTTCCGCCACCGGACGAGCCGTGGCAGTTGGCACAGCCGGCATCGAGGTAGGTCTGCCAGCCGAGTGTCAGCACCGGATCATCGGCCGGTGCCGCCGGGGAGGCCGCTACCGAACAGCCGGCCCCAATGCCCATCAACAGCACGGCCAACGCCAACGCCGGGAACTTGATTGACAACGGCGAACGCTCCGACCGCCGTCTTCGCCGTGGTATTGGTCGAGAAGGTGCCGCAGGGCGCCTCGCTTTGGCCATACTGCTCCTGTGGGATTCGATCCGACTCGCAAGCATAAGAGGTCGGCGTTCGACTACTGGTATGTCGCGTTTGGCTTTTTTGTCGTTGTGGCCCTGCTGGTGTGGGCTGTGTTGTAGTGGCCGGCCGCCACCGATCGCGGTCGGGAAGGCCCAAACGGGGGTCCAACTCCAAGCCGGGGCGACGCACGACACCACCCCGCAAGCCCGATCCCTCCGACACCGACGATGCCGAGGTTCGTTTCGTTCAGCCCTACCAGGCCACGAAGTCCTACCAGTGCCCCGGCTGCAACGGGACCATCGCCCCCGCTGAGGGCCACATGGTGGCAGTCCCTCCCGAGGCTCCGGATCTCCGCCGCCACTGGCATCGAGGGTGCTGGGTCAACCGGCACAACCGTTACTGACGTTACGCTCGATGTATGGCCAACGTCACCATCTACCACAACCCGAATTGAAGTAGTTCCGTGGCGGCACTGGATGTGCTGCAGAACGCCGGAGTCGATCACGACATCGTCCTCTACCTGAAGCAGAAGCCCGATCGGGCCACGCTTGAGGATCTGCTGACCAGGCTGGAAGACCCTCCGGGCGACCTCGTCCGTCGTGACAAGTTCTTCAAGGACACCGTGGTGGCCAAGAACGGGTTCGACGAGGCAACCCTCGACGACCCGCAGATCGTCATCAACCTGCTGGTGGAGCACCCCCGGCTGCTGCAACGCCCCGTCGTGGTCAAGGGCGACACCGCGGTGATCGGCCGACCCCGCGATCGTGTACCGGCCCTCATCAACGACTGACCAGCCAACCGACCCGGCGCCACCGCGGCGCCGGGGTGGCGGGGTGGCGGGGCGCCCACAACCGGGCGTCGGGTCTGGGCCCGTAGACCCTAGAAACAGCCTTCGAGGATCTCGAGGTGGCCGCTGGCATTGACGTCGGCCACATCGAAGCGGATCTCGGCGTAGTGCTCGGGCTGTTGCTGAAGCCATTGCGCCCCGAGTAATCGCAGCCGTTGCTGCTTGCGTCGATCAACCGCTTCCATACCGCTCCCGAAGCGCTTGGTCGAGCGGGTTTTCACCTCGCAGAACACCACGGTGTCGTCGCGGTGGCAGATGAGGTCCATCTCACCGCTACGAGTCCGCCAGTTACGATCGAGCACGACGTAGCCGTGGTGCTCGTACCAGGCCGCGGCGGCGTCCTCGCCTGCCCGACCCAATTCCTGGTTGCCACCCATGCGATGGCTCCCTCCCCAACCTCAGTTGGCTCAGAGATCCTTCTCGGGCAGTTCTTCGACGGTGATGACCTGTGAGGTCGAAACCGTCACTCGGGCCAGGAACCGTGACTGCCGATACATGTCCCAAACCCAGGCGTCGCTCAGCTTGTACTCGATGAAGTCGGAGCCAGGTTCGCTGACGCGTTCGATCTTGTTGGCCAGGTAGAAGCGACGGTCGGTCTCAACCACATAGCGAAACATCGGGATGACATCCCGATACTCCTTGAACAAGGCCAGTTCGATCTCGGCCTCATAGCGTTCTACTTCTTCGCTACTCATCGATGGGACCGGATCCCGCAGCTGTTACCTGTCGCGCTTTTCCTTGATCTTGGCCGACTTGCCCACCCGGTCACGCAGGTAGTACAGCTTGGCCCGGCGCACATCTCCACGGGTCACCAACTCAATCTTCTCGATGATCGGCGAATGCAGGGGGAAGCTCCGTTCGACACCAACGCCGAAGCTGAGTTTGCGTACGGTGAACGATTCACGAATCGACGAACCCCGGCGACTGATAACCACACCTTCAAAAACCTGGACTCGCTCCCGGCTTCCTTCGGTGACCTTCACGTGCACCTTCACCGTGTCCCCCGCATTGAAGTCGGGGATGTCACTACGGAGTTGATCCTGCTCGATGAGTTCAGTGGGGTTCATGATCATTCCTCGCAAGACCGGTCTGGGTGCCTATTCGGCCTGTCAATATTACGCCGGCGCGGCTCCACTCCCACCAATCTCGCCAAGCGATCAACACGACAGCTCAGATTTCGAGTCCGAATCGGGTCAGCAACGCCGTCTCATCCGGGCTCAATCCGCCTCGCTGCTCCAGTAGGTCGGGGCGGTGGGCTGCGGTGCGGAGCAGGGCCTGGGCCCGACGCCAGTCGGCCACCCGGGCGTGATCACCCGATGTCAGCACCTCCGGTACCATCCACTCCCGAAAGTCGGCGGGCCGGGTGTAGTGGGGGTATTCGAGCAGGCCGTGGGAGAAGGAGTCGTCGTCGATCGACTCCTGGTTCCCGACCACACCCGGCAGTAGACGGCCAACCGCCTCCAAAACCACCGCCGCAGCGACCTCGCCCCCGGCCAACACGTAGTCGCCGATGGAGAGTTCGCCGTCGACCAGATGCTCGCGTACCCGCTCGTCGACGCCCTCGTAGCGACCACACAGCAGGGTGAAACCATCGAGCGCTGCCAGTTCGACGGCGTAGGCCTGGTCGAAACGGCGTCCGGCCGGCGACAGGTAGAGCAGCGGCCGGGGAGGGTCGACCTGTTCGACGGTGGCAAAGATCGGCTCCGGCTTGAGCACCATGCCCGCTCCCCCGCCGTAGGGGCTGTCATCGACCGAGCGGTGGGGGTCGTTGGCGGCCGACCGCAGGTCGTGCACCCGCACGTCGATCCTGCCATCGCGGCGGGCCTTGCCCAGCAGGCTGGCCGAGGCGAACCCCTCGACCAACTCGGGAAAGATGGTGATGACGTCTATACGCACGACTGGTCCGGTGCGGCCGGCATCATTCGGTGTCGTCGTCGAGCAGCCCGGGAGGGACCTCGACCGTCACCGTTACCTCGTCGTCGGCGACGAAGAAGGCCAAGGGCACAAGACGGCCATTGGCCAGCTCAAGTAGATCGGAGGCCGGATTGTCGATCACGGCCACGATGGGGCCGTGATCGGTGCCGTGTTGATCGTGAACCGACTTGCCAATGAGTTCATGCACAAAAAGAGCGGTGGGGTCATCCAGGGCCGGAGCCGACAACACCTGACCCCGAAGGGCCTCGGCCGCATTGCGACCGGAGATACCGTCGAATTGCATCAGCCAACGTCCCTGATGGGGGCGGGCGGCCAGTACGACGAGACGCTGTTCGTCAAGCCACAGCTCGGTCCCAGGGGTTGTTCGAGCCTCAACACGGTCAGTACTGAGATTGACGACGACCTCACCCTTGAGACCGTGGGCTTTTCCGATCCGACCGACCTCCAGGAACTGAGGATCGGGCGCCGGACTCACTCGACGAACTCGACCTCGGTGCTGACGCCATCCTTGGAGGCGGCGGCGCTGACGACGGTTCGGATGGCTGAAGCCACCCGACCCCGACGGCCGATGACCCGACCCATGTCGTCGTCGTTCACGGTGACATCAAGACGGACAACGTCGTTGGCCTTGGCCTCGGTCTCGATCGAGACCTCATCGGGGTGGCTGACCACCGACTTGCAGAGGTGGAGCAGAACGGCTTCAGCGGTGGGGGCGAGAGAGTCGCTCATGCGGGGGTCCCGATGGTGAGCGACTCGGCAGCCTCAGCGGCAGCGACAGCAGCGGCCTTCTCGGCCTCCGCCTTGACTTCGAGCTCCTCAACGGTGGTTCCGCCGGTGAAGGCTTCCCAAGCGCCGGAGATCTCCAGCAACTTTCGCACCCGCTCCGATGGCTGAGCCCCATTGCGGAGCCAGCCAACGGCCTTGGCGTTGTTGATCTTGATCTCGGAGGGCTCACTACGAGGGTTGTAGGTACCAACGATCTCGATGAAGCGCCCATCGCGAGGGGAACGCTGATCAGCGGCCACCACACGGTAGGTCGGCTGCTTCTTTTTACCCATCCGCATCAGGCGGAGTCGTACGGCCACGAGTTTCTCTTCTCTACGGTTTCGAAAGGGGGGGCTGAGCCGAAAAACTCAGCGCAGCGCGTTCGATTCAGGACGACTATTGAGGCTACCGGGGATCCGTTCCCGTTCCTTGCCCCTTCAGCGCTACGGTTTGCTGTCGAGCTGATCCATGAAGGCATCCATGCGATCGGAATCGAGCCCGGGAAGCATCAAGGGGGCCTTCGTCGACTTGGTCCCCTTGGGGGTGACCCGGCCACCACCGGTCCGCTTGCTCTTGGGGATGGGCTTGCCACCCTTGGCCGTGACCCGACTGCCGCCTTGACCCTTGCCCTTGCGTTTGGCCTTCTTCACCTTCTTGGTGCCCATACCACCGAAGCGCTTCATCATCTTCTGCATCTCACTGAACTGGGTGATCAGCTGCGAGACCTGGTTGGGGTTGGTACCCGAACCCTTGGCGATGCGTGATCGACGGGAAGCGTCGATCATCTTGGGTTCGGCTCGCTCCTTAACCGTCATGGAGCGGATGATGGCCTCGATTCGGCCCAACTCCCGATCGTCGATGTCGACGTCGCGCATCTCCTTGGGCAATCCCGGCAGCATCCCGACCAGGTTCTGCAATGGCCCCATCTTCTTGATCTGCTGCATTTGATCAAGGAAGTCGTCGAAGGTGAATTGCCCTTCGAGCATCCGGGCCGCTGCTTCTTCGGCCTCGTCCTTCTCGAAGGTCTGTTCGGCCTTCTCGATCAGGGTGAGCATGTCGCCCATACCCAGGATCCGGCTGGCCATCCGCTCGGGATGGAACAGGTCGAAGTCCTCGAGCTTCTCCCCGTTGGCGGCGAAGGCGATCGGTTTGCCAACGACCTCCTTCACCGAGAGGGCGGCACCACCACGGGCATCGCCATCGAGCTTGGTCAGAATGACACCGTCGAGGGTGAGCTTGTGGTTGAACGCCTCGGCGGTGTTGACGGCGTCCTGGCCGGTCATGGCGTCGACGACGAGGAAGGTGTAATCGGGCTCAACCGCTTCGGAGATGAGCCGCACCTCCTCCATGAGCGCCTCGTCGATGGCCAGACGGCCTGCGGTGTCGACGATCAGCACATCACGGCCGGTGCGGCGGGCCTCTTCGAGGGCGGCGCCGGCCACGGCAACCGGGTTCGACGCCTCGCTGAACACGGGCACGTCGATCTGGCGGCCAAGGGTGCGCAGCTGCTCAACCGCGGCTGGGCGCTGAAGGTCTGCTCCGACCATCAGCGGGTTGCGTCCCTGGCTCTTGAACCAGCGGGCCAGCTTGGCCGCCGAGGTGGTCTTACCCGAGCCCTGGAGGCCCGCCATCATCACCACGGTTGGTGGCTTCGAGGCGTAGCTGATGGTGATCGTCTCGCCCCCGAGGCTGGCGGTCAGCTCCTCGTTGACAATCTTGATGACCTGCTGAGCGGGGTTGAGGGCCTTGTGCACCTCTTCGCCAACGGCCCGGGCCTTGATCCGACCCCGCAGACTCTTGACCACGGTCAGGTTGACGTCGGCCTCCAGCAGGGCGACCCGGATCTCCCGCAGTGCCTCATCGACGTCGGCTTCGGTCAGGCGACCTTTGCGCGACAGCTGACTAAAAATGCCTTCGAACTTGTCGGTGAGCGTTTCAAACATGAGCCCTCAAGTCTACGTGTCCCGGCCTGCGGCCGGGACCTGGAGTTTCGGCCGGGCCGAAACATCCCGCGCTGAAATGGCGGGTGTTGGCAGGGAGTCCCGGCCTGCGGCCGGGACCTGGAGTTTCGGCAGGGCCGAAACATCCCGCGCTGAAATGGCGGGTGTTGGCAGGGAGTGGGGGTTTCATTCGAATAGGGCGTTGACGAATTCGTCGGGGTCGAAGTCGACCAGGTCGCCCACCTGCTCGCCGAGACCGACCAGCTTCACCGGGATACCCAACTCGGACTCGATGGCGAAGACGATTCCTCCCTTGGCCGAGCCATCGAGCTTGGTCAAGACCACTCCGGTGACCTCAACCGCCTCGGTGAACACCTTGGCCTGGGTCATCCCGTTCTGGCCCGTGGTGGCGTCGAGCACCAGCAGAACCTCCGAGACGTGGCCCGGCTCCTTGGCCGCCACCCGGCGCACCTTGGACAACTCGTCCATGAGATTCGACTTGTTCTGCAGACGACCGGCGGTGTCGGCCAGGACAACGTCACAACCTCGGGCCGCGGCAGCCTGGACCCCGTCGAAGATGACCGACGACGGATCACCACCCTCGTTCCCCCGCACGATCTCGGTTCCGGCCCGCTCGGCCCACGTCGTAAGCTGCTCAGCAGCGGCGGCGCGGAAGGTATCTCCTGCGGCCATGAGCGGTTTGCGACCTTCGACAACCAACCGCTTGCCGACCTTGCCGATCGTGGTGGTCTTGCCAACCCCGTTGACCCCGACGAACAGCCAGACGTTGGTCTCCCCCTCGTCCAGGGTCAAGGCGCGATCCTTGCCTGCCAGTTCCCGCCCCATCCGGGCCTTCAACAGCGACAGGACCTGGGCGCCGTCCTCGGCACCGGTCGCCTTGGCCTCGGCCCGAACGTCGCTGATCAGGCTCATGGTGGTTGCCACCCCGACGTCGGCCTGGATCAGGGCATCCTCGAGTTCCTCCCACTCGTCGTCGCCGACCTTGGCCATCCCGACCAGTCCACCCAGGTAGCCGGTGAACGCGGTGCGGGCCTTGCCCAGACGGTCGAAGAAGCTGGGCCGGACCAGCGGGGCCTCGTCGACAACTGGGGCCTTGGCCACGTCGACGACTGGCGCCTCGACCGTTGGTTCCTCGACGACGGGTGCCTGGTCAGTGGGGTGCGGCGCGATCTCGACGTCGCCCGCCTCCAGTTCCAGGTCCCGCCCCCGCCGCTGTACGGCGACATAGGACGTGCCTGCCAGCAGGAGAACCGCCAGGACAATAACGACTAAAAGAATCGGATCCATCGCCGCCAAGCCTACTGGTGAAGCGCTAACTGGCGTTGTGCTGCAGACCCAGATCGACCTGGGCGTTCAGCCGGTTGGCGCACTGGGCGACCAAAGAATGCCCCGGCTCGGCCAGGTCCATCTCGCCGGCCAGACCAAGCGTCGTCGAGCCGGGGGTGTGGGTGATCCGCGGGTGTTCACGGGTGACCCCGATCTCCGCCGTGCCTACGAGCACCTCATGCATCTTCTCACCACTACGCAGGCCGGTGAAGATGATCTCGACGTTTTTTCCGCTCTGATCGATCAGGCGTTGGGCCACATCGATGATGCGCACCGGCTCACCCATGTCGAGGATCATGATCTCGCCTGCCCGGCCGATGGCTCCGGCCTGCAAAACGAGGCGGACCGCTTCGGGAATGGTCATGAAGAAGCGGGTCACGTCAGGGTGGGTCACCGTGATTGGCGCCCCCTTGGCAATCTGCTCCCGGAACGTCGGCAGCACCGAACCCCGGCTCCCGAGGACGTTGCCGAACCGCACCGACAGGTAACGCAGGTTCGTCTGTTGGGCGGCCAGGGAGGTCAGGCGTTCGGCCAGCAGCTTGGTTGCTCCAAGCACGCTGGTGGGGTCGGCGGCCTTGTCGGTCGAGATGTTGACGAACTCGGTCACCCCGTGGCGAACCGCAGAATCGAGCAGGTTGGCACTCCCCCACACGTTGGTCTTGATCCCCTCGGTGGGATGACGCTCCAACAGGGTCAGATGCTTCAGCGCCGCGGTGTGGAACACCACGTCGAACTGGTAGGTGGCGAAGAGTTCGTCGACCCGGCCCTCGTCGCGGATGTCGGCGACGATCAGGTTCGGGGTGTCGAGCATGGCGCGGCCCTCGATCGACAACTGCAGGGAGTGCAGTGCACTCTCGTCACGATCCAGCATGAACAACTCGGCCGGTTCAAGCACGTGCAACTGGCGGGCCAGTTCGGAGCCGATGGAACCACCCGCTCCGGTCACCAACACCCGTCGTCCGGTCACGAACTCGGCGATCATGTCGAGGTCAACGTCGACCTCGGCCCGGCCCAACAGGTCGGCGTCGGTCAGTTCACGGATATCGCCGATCTTGAGCATGCCCAGTAGTTCCGAGGTCGAGGGCAGGACCCTCACCTCGAGCCCGGCCGAGCGACCGATCTCGTCGAGTTTGGCGATGAGCTTGGAATCGGCGGTGGGGATGGCGATCAACAGCAGATCGGCAGCTTCCCGAGCAGCGACCTGCGGGATCTGCTCACGGGTACCGAGGGCGGGTACTCCGAGGATGGCCCGGCGGGCCTTGTAGTCATCGAGCACGGCGACGGGGATATATTCCGAGTTCGGATCGCGCAGGATGGCGGTGATGATCTGCTCCCCGCCGTGACCGGCCCCGAAGACGATCACCCGTTTGGTCCCGGGTCGGATGTTGGGGCGACGCAGGCGATCATTCACCACCCGCCAGGTGACCCTCGCCCCCAGCATGAGAACCAATGCCAGCGGGGTACCGAGAGCGGCGGCCGAGGTCGGCACCGGGCGGCCCAGTACGAAGTAGTTGACGATGAGGATGATGGGAGCGGAGAGCATCCAGACCGACAACACGTTCTGGGCATCGTCGAGCGAACCACGGCGGCTACGGGCGGAGTGGAACACCGGCAACAACATGAACCCGAACGTCACCAGTGAAGCGGTGGCCACCGGCGCAATCAGACTCGTCCAGCTGATCGGACTACCGGCAATCGAGCGCCGAGTGGCGGTGGCGGCCGCCAGTGCGATCAGCCACGCTCCGGTATCGACAACGTGCAAGAACCCGTGCCGCCATCGATCTGAAGCGTTCAAAAACGCCGACAACGAATGCATCCCCTACCTCCGCCTCAACGCCACTGACCAAGACGACGTGCCCCGATCGATTGACGTTGCAGGCACGCATGACAAACCCGCAAGTTGATGTTAGGCGGCCTGGGGCTGCTCAAGCAGAGGAGAAGTACCCACGCCGAGCAAATCAGAGGCCGTTCCGCCCAGAAACGGCCTCTGATCAGGTTCATGGATCTCGTTGATCAAGCACCGCTTCGATGACAATGCGCTCATTGTCCCGCACGACTTCCAGCTCGACTCGATCGCCGGGTTGGTGGGCAACAACGAGACCGGCCAACTCCTCTATCGAACTGACCGGTGCCCCGTCGATGGAGAGGATGCGATCACCAACCTCCAGACCAGCGATGTCGGCGGCACTGGCGTCGGTGACGCTCTGCACCTCGACCCCGGCCGAACCGTCCGATGAGCGTCCGCCGCCGACACCGAGCTGACCCGACTCGATGGGCTCACCGGCCACGATGCGATCGGCGACACTGAGGGCCCGGTTGATGGGGATGGCGAAGCCGACACCGGCGTTGGTATTGCTGTTGCCTCCGGTCTGGATGGCGGTGTTGATGCCAATGACCCGACCCTGGCGGTCGGCCAGAGCCCCTCCAGAGTTGCCCGGGTTGATGGGGGCATCGGTCTGGATCATGGCGTTGTAGCTTCCGGAGCCACTGGGTATGGGCCGATCGACGGCGGAGACGATGCCCTCGGTAACGGTCTGCTGCAAGCTGAACGGCGAGCCGATGGCGATGGCGGTCTGCCCCACCTTGGCCCGCTCGCCAACGGCCAGGGTGGCGATCGGCAGGTCGAGACCTTCACCGACGGAAATCACCGCAACGTCGACGTTGGCGTCACTGCCCAGCACCGTGCCGGGGAAGTAGCGGCCATCGCTCAACTGGACCACGATGTTGGTTGCGCCATCGATGACATGGTGGTTGGTCATGATCAGACCGTCGCCGTAGATCACACCCGAGCCGACACCGGTCGTGGTGGTGATCTGGACGACCGACGGGCCGAGCACCTCGGCCACCAGCAGAGCAGGCTCGGCGGTTTCGTTGTCGGGCAGGCCACCACCCGACGGCGGCACCGTCGATGGAGTTGTCGGTTGAGCCGGGGTCGTGATCGGTATGGCGGTCTGAACCTGAGCTCCCTCGGCCTCGGTGCTGAGCTGGGCGACGGCAAAGCCACCGCCGGTCAGTACTCCTCCAACCACAAACGCCACCAGGGAACGCCAGCCCCAACCCGAGGAGGGGGCGACCAGAGGCGTAGGGGACGACGCCGGCTCCTCGGCCTGGATAGTGGGCGGGGTGACGACAAAACCCCTGTAGCCGCCGACCGCGCCAGCTCGGGTGGTCGGGTCGGGCCGCGGACGGCGAGGTGGCTCCAGGGGCCCGGTGGGTGGCCCCGATATTGGTAGGCCAATAGGTACCTGCGCTACTGCTGGCCGATCAAATTGCCCGGACTGCGTGTCCATGCTGTTCTCCATTCTGACTTCCAGCGTAGTCACAAGGGAGCAAGCGAAAGTAAACGTGCAGTTGGCCCTCGTTCAGTGCGTCACTGGCATCGGCAGATAGAGGGTAAAGGTTGAGCCAACGCCCAGTTCGGACTCCAGCTCCACCCGACCGCCGTGGCGCTCGATGACCTGGCGGACGATACTCAGTCCGAGCCCCAGGCCCTTGCCGCCAGCCTTACCCTGCTGGAATCGTTCGAAGATGACCTTCTGCTCCGAGGGGGCGATTCCGGGGCCTTCGTCGGTAACGGAGACGTACGCCGTTGCCTCACCGGCCAGCCCGACCCTGATCCCAACTGAGGTTCGGGGCGGCGCCAACCGCACGGCATTGACGACGAGGTTGGTGATGGCCCGTCGCAGGGCGGCCTGCTCCCCCTTCACCTCCACCTTCTCCGGCCCGTCGCCGAGATCGATGGTGAGTTCACGGGCCGACGCGGTGGCCGCCAACTCGGTGGCGATGTCGCCCGCCAACCAGCGCAGCTCGACCACCGACTTCGAGATCGTCGGTACCCCTTGGCGAGCCTGGTCGACCAGTTCGTCGACAATGCGGCCGACCCGGCAGGCCGATGCGTGGGCGATGCGGGCGGCGTCGCGCAACTCCTCGACCCCGGCTTCGGAGTCGTCAAGCACCAGTTCCAGGTTCGTCTGGGTGGCGGCCAGAGGATTGCGCAACTCATGCGATGCATCCTGAACGAAGCGCCGATGATCCTCGAATGAGCCCTGGAGCCGGTCGAGCATCTCGTCGAAGGTGTCGGCCAGGTCCTTCAACTCGTCGTCGGGACCATGCATGTTGATCCGGCGGGAGAGTTCGGTGCCGGAGATTTCCCGGGCCACTGCCGCCATGCGTCCCATGGGTGACAGCGTCCAGCCCGCCAACAGCCAACCACTGGCGAAGGCGGCAATGGCGAGAACGCCCAGGCCGGGTAGTGAAGCGTTGCGGAACTCCCGCAGTGATTGACGCTCGGTCTCGCGCTCCACCAACTCGAAGTACGACATCACCAGTTCGTCGCTGCCGAAGTAGCGAAAGTCGAGTTGGATCCCGGTCCTGGTGTTGATCGCCGACACGGTTTGGCCCGTAACCACGATCGAGCGGTTCAGCTGGTGGGCCTGCCTCAGGTAGACCGCGAGCAGCAGCACCGCGCCGGTGGCGAATACCGCCAGCGCATAGGCCAACGACAACCGGAAGCGGATCGACTGGGACCAGCGCGGCACTTAGCCCCCCGCGTCCAAGGTGTCGAGCAGGCGGTAGCCGGAGCCGATGACGGTCTCGATGAGCTGCACCTCGCTCGCGGCGGTGAGTTTGCGGCGCAGGGTGCCAACGGTGACCCGGGCGGTGTTGGTGAACGGGTCGACCATCTCGTCCCACACGTGTTCAAGAAGCCGCTCCTGGCTGAGTACCTCGCCGGGATGGGTCATGAAGTAGCGCAACAAAGCGAACTCCTTGGTTGTCAACTCAATCGGTTCACCACGCCAGGCCACCTGCCTACGGGCGGTGTCCATGACAAGATCGCCGACGCTCAGCATGGCGTCCTGGCCGGAAGCCTCGCGCCGCAACAACGTACGGACCCGGGCCGAAAGCTCTCGTAAAGCAAACGGTTTGATTAAGTAGTCATCAGCGCCGTCGTCGAGCCCTGCCACCCGGTCATCGACGCTGTCGCGCCCGGTGACCATCAGGACCCGGGTGGTGGCGTCGAAGCGGGGGTCGGTTCTCATGATGCGGCACACCTCCCTACCGTCGAGGTCGGGCAGGTTCAGGTCGAGGGTGACGAGGTCGTACTCGTTGACGGCCAGACGGTCGAGGGCGCTCTGACCGTCATTGGCGACGTCGACGGCGTAGCCTTCGCGTCGCAGGCTGGTGGCAACGGCCTCAGCCAGATGCTGTTCATCATCGACGACCAGGATTCGCATGAGGCTGAGGGTACGACACCGGCTCAGGTTCCGCTGAGTACATCGGCCACCAGATCGGGAGCGGAGTAGAACGGGCTGTGGCCGGTATTGATGGTGATGGCCCGATTGCTCCCTCGTCCACCGCTCAATTGGGAGCGCAGCAAGTCACGGGCCTGTTGACGTGACCTGCCGGCGCTCATGATCCGATCCCGTCGGGCGGCGACGTACACCGTTGGCTTGTGCAGCCAGGCCGGATTGGTCGAGGGAACCCACCAAATGGCCGCCGTCGACGGCAACAGCTGGGCCGCCTTGCCTTCGGCCACGGAACGACCGAGGTCGCCGTACAGGCGGTGAACGGCGGCCCGGTCCTTGATCCTCGTCCGACCGTCGCCGGTGGGTCGCACCAAACGGGGCACGCGGGATCGGCCAAGGCCACCTCCCTGATCGACCATGCGTTCCCCCGGGCGGGGGCAGAAGGCAGCCAGGTACACCAACCCACCGACCTGATGGTGGTTCCCCGCCTCGCTGATGACCATGCCCCCGTAACCGTGGCCGCAAAGGGTGACCTGACCGTCGATGCCGTCGATCAGCGCCGTCACCGCCGCCACGTCCTCGGAGAAACCGGGAAGCTGGGGGCCGGGGTCGGTACTGGGCAACGTGAGGGTCGCCGAGACGACCTGGCGGAACCTGAGCTGGGACATCACGGCGGCCCAACAGCGCTCGTCATGCCACGCCCCGTGCACCAACACCACGGTTGGTTTGGAGGATCGCATTCAGCCAATGGTGGCAGGAGTTGGTTGCTTTTCGTCCGGCTTTCCCCCAACGGCGATTCACTGGAGCTTGAAATCACCGACGTTGGAGGACCATGACCAGCAATTCGACGGGCAACAAAGAAGCTGCGGCCCACTTGGAGCAGGTGCTGTTCGAGATCAAGCGGGTCATCGTCGGTCAGGACCACATGGTGGAGCGTCTCCTGGTCACCCTGCTGGCCCGGGGCCATGTCCTGCTGGAGGGTCTGCCGGGCCTGGCCAAGACCCTCGCCGTTTCCACGTTGGCCCAGGCCATAGGTGGTTCCTTCGTGCGCTTGCAGTTCACCCCCGACCTGTTGCCCTCCGACCTCGTCGGCACCAGGATCTGGCGCGCCTCACGCGAGGAATTCGACATCGAGTGGGGCCCCGTGTTCGCCAACCTGGTGCTGACCGATGAGATCAACCGGGCCCCGGCCAAGGTGCAATCGGCCCTGCTTGAGGTGATGGCCGAGCGACAGGTATCGATAGGCGGGATCACCCAACCCCTGCCGTCGCCCTTTCTTGTCCTCGCCACCCAGAATCCGATCGAGTCCGAGGGGGTGTACACCCTGCCCGAGGCCCAGCGCGACCGGTTCCTGATGAAGATCATCGTCGGCTACCCATCCCCCGAGGAAGAGCTGGAGATCGTGCGCCGCATGGGGGTGTCACCGCCGGCGGCGTCGACGATCATGACCCTCGACCAGCTCGAAACCCTGCAGAAGCTGACTGACACGGTGTACGTCGACACCGCGGTGGCCCAGTACGCCGTCGACCTGGTGATGGCCACCCGTGAACCGGCCCAGCGGGGTCTACCCGACCTGGCCCCCCTCATCGAGTTGGGGGTGAGCCCCCGGGCCACCCTGGGTCTGGTCGCCGCCTCGCGGGCCCTGGCCCTGCTGCGGGGGCGAAGTTATGTGGTACCCCAGGACACCTTCGACGTTGCCCGCGATGTGCTCCGCCATCGCCTGATGCTCAGTTTCGAGGCGCTGGCCCAGGGGTTGACCGCCGACGATGTGCTGCAACGTCTCCTGGCGGTAACGCCCGCCGCTGCCATCTCACCGGTGGAGATCGAGCGCAATGCCAACAGCGCCAACGGTGTCGCCTCCCTCCCCCCTCCCACCCGTCTGCCCCCGGGGCCCACTCCTTCGTTGTCAGGCCCTGGTTCGTTGTCAGGCCCTGGTTCGGGTTCGGGTTCGGGTTCGGGTTCGGGTGTCGGCCCGGGCGCAGGCCCAACGGCGACCCCCAGTGCATCCCATTGACCTCCGATGACACCCCTCTGACCATCGTCCCCTCGCAGACACGCGAGGTGCTTCGGCGCCTGGAGTTGCAGGTGACACGCCGTCTCGACGGCCTGTTGCACGGTGATCACCGGGGTTTGGTGCCGGGTCACGGTTCAGAACTGGGCGAAGCCAGACGTTATGCCCCCGGCGACGATGTGCGCCGCATCGACTGGAACGTGACCGCCCGGCTGTCCGAGGCCCACATCCGCGAAACCATCGCCGAACGTGAGCTCCAGACCTGGCTGCTCATTGACCGCTCACCCCGCCTCGACTTCGGAACGGCCCAGGCCGAGAAGCGGGACCTGGCCCTGGCCGCGGCGGCCGCCATTGGCTTCTTGACCAGTGGCGACGGCAACCGGATCGGGGCGGTGTTCATCGACCCCGACCGACCGAAGGTCATCCCCCCTCGAAGCTCGCGCCGCCACCTCCTGCACATCCTCCACGAACTGGCCGAGACCCCCCGCCGTGACGGCACCGGGGCAACCGATCTCGGCGCCGCTCTGGCCTACCTGAAGTCGGTGGCCAAGCGACGGGGCCTGGTGGTGGTCATCTCCGACTTCCTGGTCGAGCCGGGCTGGGAGCGGGTCATTCGCGGGATGGCCCGGCACCACGAGGTGCTGGCCATCCAGTTGAGCGACCCGCGGGAGCGGGAGCTGCCAAACGTTGGCCTCGTCGTCTTGCGGGATCCGGCCACCGGTGAACAGCGTGAGGTGGCAACACAGAAGAGACGGGTTCGCCAGGCCTTTGCCGATGCCGCAGACAAACGCCAGCAACACATCGTCGACCAACTGCGCCTGGCCCGCGTCGATCATCTGATGCTGTCAACCGACCGGGACTGGCTCGACGATCTGGTTCGCTTCGTCGGCAGCCGTAAACAACGCATGGCGGCCATGGCGGGAGCGAGAACATGACCTTCCTCAGTTTCTGGCGCCTGTGGTTGCTGGTCGCCGTCGGGGCCCTGGCCCTGACCTACCTGCTCATCCAACGCCGCCGCTCGACCTACGCCCTGCGCTTCACCTCCGGCGACCTGTTCGACGCCGTCGCCCCCAAACGACCCGGCTTCCGGCGCCATGTCCCGGCCGCGGTGTTCCTCCTGGCCTCCGCAACCCTCGTGCTGTCGGTGGCCCAACCGGCCCGACGGGTGCAGGTGCCCCGGGAGCGGGCGACGGTGATCATCGCCATCGACGTCTCGCTGTCAATGGAAGCGGGCGACGTTGATCCCAGCCGCCTGTCAGCAGCCAAGGCCGCCGCCATGCGCTTCATCGATGAGCTGCCACCGACCCTCAACGTTGGTGTGGTCTCCTTTGCCGGCACCGCCGCCGTGCTCGTCAGCCCCACTCAGGACCGTCTGCCGGTGGTGGCGGCCATCGACAACCTTGATCTGGCCGAGTCAACCGCCATCGGCGAGGCCATCTTCACCTCCCTGCAGGCGCTCGAAGGTGCCCCTCCCGACGGCACGGGCGAACCGCCACCGGCCCGCATCGTGCTGTTGTCGGATGGGGAGACGACGGTGGGACGCCCCGACGAGCTCGCCATCGTCGCCGCCCTTGAAGCGGGCGTCCCGGTGTCGACGATCGCCTTCGGCACCCCGGGTGGTTTCATCTTCTACGACGACCCGGAGACCCCCTGGGTCGAACAGGATGCCGTACTGGTCCCTGTCGGGGAGGACAACCTCCGCGGCATCGCCGAGAGTACTGGTGGCGCTTTCTTCACCGCCTCGACCCTGGAGGAGCTGGAAGCGGTCTACACCGACATTGGTTCCGCCATCGGTTTCGAGTTCATCGACCGGGAGATCAGCGACTGGTTCGCAGCAGCTGCCCTGGGTCTGCTGATGGTGAGCGCCGGTACCAGCTTGGTGTGGTTCCAGCGCCTGCCCTAGTGTGGCCGGGCTCCGCCCGGCCAGCTGGAGTTTCGGCGGCGCCGAAACATCCCGCGCTGGGGCTAGGAGGCGCTGGCGGAGCTGTCGGTGAGGTCGAGGTCGGTGAGATTGAGCACCGGTTCGCTGCTGCGCCTCCCCTCGACCTTCTCACTGACCACCTTCGACGAGCCTCCGGGTTTCATCGTCACCCCGTAGAGCACGTCGGCGGCCTCCATGGTCCGCTTCTGGTGGCTGACGATGATCAGCTGGGCCTCGGAGCGGAACTCCTCGACCAGCGACAGGAAGCGGCTGAGGTTCATGTCGTCGAGGGCCGCCTCAACCTCATCCATCACGTAGAAGGGTGAGGGTCGGCTGCGGAACACCGCAAACAGGAAGGCCAGGGCCACCAGCGATCGCTCCCCACCCGACAGCAGCGACAGCTTCTTCACGTTCTTACCCGACGGCTTGGCCTCGATCTCGACGCCGCAGTTCAAGATGTCGTCGGGGTTGGTGAGCTTCACCCCGCCGGTACCGCCGGGAAACAGCGTGGTGAAGAGATCAACGAAGTTCGACGAGACGTCGGCGTAGGCGGCGGAGAACACCGACACGATCTCCTCGTCGATCGATCGGATCAGAGTGTTGAGATCACGACGGGTGGTCTTGACGTCGTCGAGCTGGCTGTCGAGGAACTCGTTGCGTTCCTTGAGGGCCTCGAACTCCTCCAGCGCCAACGGGTTGATGGGACCGAGCAGCTTCAGTTCCCGTTCGAGGTCGCGAACCCGGGCCTCGGGGTTGACGTCGCTTTCGATCGGGGGCATCTCGGTGGCCATGGCCACATCGGGCTCGGTGTCGAGCTCGCGCCGTAGCGCTTCGGTCAGGGCTTCCAGCTTGACCCGGTTCTCGGTCTCCTCCAGCTCGAGGCGGGAGCGGCGCTCCCGCACCTCGGTCAGCTCCCGTTCGGCCCCCTGACGCTCACCGCGGCGGGCCGTCAGCTCGGCCGAAACCTGCCGCGCCGCCTCGGATTGCACCTGTTGCTCAGCGTCGAGCAGGGCGATCCACCCGTCAACCACCCGGGCGTGGTCGGCCAGCTGTCGGGCCAGGTCGTTGATGGAGGCCATGGACGCCTCGATGGCCTCGCGACGGATCCTGGCCTGCTCCCGCTCGACCACCATGCGTTCCAGTCGGGCCTCGGTCTCGACCTGGCGGTTCATCAGCAGCTGACGTCGCTGTTCGATTCCGGCCGCTGCCACCTCGAGTTCCTTGCGGGTCCCGGCCGCGGCCCGGGCCCGCTCCTCCAGTGATGATCTCGACATGGTGAGGGCTTCGACCCGGTTGAGATACTCGGCCTCTTCGTTCTCAATGGCCGGAAGTTGGCTACGCAGCCGGTCGGCAACGGCCCGGTCGGCCCCCTGTTGACGGACAACCTCGGCCCGGCGGGTCTGCAACCGTTGGCTGTCCTCCTCGAACTGGCTCAGTTGTTCGAGTACCCGTTTCTGACCGTGGGTCAGGCGATCAAGTTGAGTGGCGGCGTTGCGGGCCTCGTCCTCAACCTGACGGGAGCGCTGGCGGGCCGACTTGGCCTCGGCCACCGCCTGGGTGTAGCGCTCAGCGGTGGCCCTGGCCTCGTCGGCGGCATGGGAGGCCTTGGTTTCGGCCTCTTCCAGGGCGGCGCCGGTGGCTCCGGTGCCGGTGAGGCCAATACGCCAACCGGCCGGTCCGAATCGGTCACCGTTGCGGGTGACGACGACGTCGAGTGGGCGGGCGATGGCCACGTCCATGGCCTGATGCCAATCGCCGTCGACCACGATGACCGCTCCGAAGAGCACGTCGAGCAGGGGCTCGACGTCGGGTCGCAGGGCTCGAACCCGGTCACGCAGCGGGCGCCCAACCGTGGGGGCGACAGGCTCCAGTTTGGGGGCCGACAGGGGGCGGCCGAGCGCCAGCACGGCGCCGGCCAGGTCCTTGGCCTCCAGGGTGTCGAGGGCGGCGGTGGCACCGGCCGGGCTGTCAACGACGGCAGCCTGGAGGGCTTCGCCCGCCGCGGTCTCGACCGCCAGTTCCCACCCCTGGTCGATGTCGACCAGATCGAGCAGGGCGCCGACCACGCCTTCGGTGCCGGCCAGGGCGGCGGCTCCGGCCCGCGACCGGGCATCGTCGAGGGCCTGGCCCAGCGCATCGCTGCGAGCCTGCCAGCGGCTGGCCTCGTCATCGGCCTGGCGACGCTGCTCGGTGCGCTCCTCCAGGGTCTGTTCCGCCTCCTGGACCTCCAGGACCGCCTGCTTCACCTCATCGTTGAGACGGGGGACGGCACTTTCCAGCCGCTCGCGGTCGGCTCCGGCAGTTCCCTGCTCGTTGGTGACCCGGGCCCGCCGTTCGGCCGAAGCGGACAGTTCGACATCAATGCGCTCCAGCTCGCCCTGGCTGCGTCGATCGGCCTGGGCCAGCGCCTCGATCTGGGCCCGCATCTCGGGAGCCTTGGTTGGCTTGGGCGCCAGTTCGTCGCCCCACTCGGTATCGAAGGAGAGCTGTTCGGAGTTGAGTCGCTCCTCAAGGTCCTCCAGCCGGGCGAAACGGGGCCCCAGCGCCTTGGCCTCGTGTTCGGCAACCCGCAGCTCGCCGTCGAGCTTGGCCGACTCGGCTTCCAGGGTTCCGACCAGGCCGTTGTCGCGGGCGGCCGCCAGTTCGCCGTTGAGGCGGCGTTGGCGTTCGGTGATCACGTTGCTCTGGCCCCGGATCCGCTCCCGCAGGCTGCGGGCCCGCCCGGCGACATCGGCTACATCGGACGCCCCCAGGGCGGCCAGGCGAGCCTCGGCCTCGATCACCGTGGCGTCGAGGGTGGCCAGGGTCGAGGTGATGGTCTGCTCCCGCTCGTTGCCCTCCCGCCGACCTCGCTCAGCCGCTTCGAGCCGTCCGGTCAGGGTGTGCAGCCTGCGTCCGGCCAGGTGGATCTTCAGCGCCGTGAGCTCAGTCAACAGCTCGTCGTGGCGACGGGCGGCCTCGGCCTGCTTCTCCAGGGGGCGCACCTGGCGCCGCACCTCGCGCAGTAGATCGCGGAGACGATGGGAGTTCTCCTCGGTGGCGGCCAGGCGCCGCTCGGCCCGCTCCTTGCGTTTGCGGTACTTGAGCACCCCGGCCGCTTCTTCGATGATGCTGCGGCGCTCCTCGGGACGGGCATTGAGCACATCGTCGATACGGCCCTGGGAGACGATGATGTGCTGTTGTCGACCAACGCCGGAATCGGACAGCAGCTCCTGAACATCCAGCAGTCGACAGGACACGCCGTTGATGGCGTAGTCGGAGTCGCCACTGCGAAACAGGGTGCGGGTGATGGTCACCTCGCTGAACTCGATCGGGAGTTGTCCATCCTCGTTGTCAATCGTGAGCGAGACCTCAGCCCGCCCCAGCGGCTTGCGCGAGCTGGTACCGGCGAAGATCACGTCGTCCATCTTCTGGGAGCGCACCGCGGTGGGGGCCTGGGCCCCCAGAACCCAGGCCATGGCGTCAACGACATTGGACTTGCCGCTGCCGTTTGGACCGACGACAACGGTGATGCCCGGCTCCAGGTCGAGATTCGCCGTGTCGGCGAAGGACTTGAAACCCTTGATCGTCAGAGCCTTGAGGAACACCACCCGAGGCTAGCCTGGCCACTCCGGCCACCGGCGCCTGCCCCTCGGGCTGGAGTTCCCAGCCCCGCTCGTTGGTAACCAGCCAAGAGCACCGACCTGGGCAAAGGGGCACAAACCTCCGGTGTCGATACTCCGACACCCTGACCGACCTTCGAGCCGTAATCCTCAACTGCACCGTGAAAGCCTCACCCGCGGTGTCCAACACCGAAGCCCTCGCCCTCAAAGCCGTCGAGTGACACAAGGTTCTGGGAGTCGACGCTGAGATCATCCGCGTTGCCGACTTCAACGTTCCCGTCGGTGTGCGCTCTGCGGAACTTGACCACCTGGGGAAGTCCGGTACTTCCCTGATTCCAGCCGATGTCGTTCGTGGGGGCGGAGTGCACCGGGAACGCGACGTTGAAGTCGTTGGCCGCAGTCAGACCCAGCATGGTGTACAGATCGGAGGCGCAGCCCTTGTCGGAGCCACCGCACCACTGGGCTTCGAGCAGGTCGTAGCGAAGCTCATTCCAGCGGGCGTGCTTGCTCATCCAGGTGACCATCCCTTCGGCCAGAGCGCTGTGGCTCCGTAGGCCCCGGGGCCAATCGGGATAGGGCCCCCAGATGGGGCGGACCGGGTTCCCGTGACAGGACTGGCAGCCGGAATCGTCGGCATCCTGTCCAACCACCTCACCGACCTCCATCAAGCCGGTGAGAAAAGGCCCACCAGGGATCCGCGCCCAGGGACATCATCGTCAACTGAGCGCACCATCTTGATGCCCCGCCTGCAACCTCACCACACCAAACTCGCACGAGATCAGGACCAAAACCCCACGTCCCCACCGAAGGCCAAGACAACCCCACCACAGCGTCACCGCCAAGGACGTTTCAGCCCCCGGACACCCAGCCACCAGCCGGGGATGGTTCAGCCCCCAAGGCCAAAACTCCGTGTGCCCACCGGATGCGGGCACACGGCGGGCCTACTCAGACCTGGGTCTTGCAGTAATACACAATCTGGTGCTTGAAGCTCGTTTTCTGGATGGGCAATCGCGACCGGGGGCTGAGATCGCCGGTCCGCCCGTAGACCGAGAGGTGCTCGGTGTACTCACCGGGCTTGCCGGCCAGATCAGCGAAAGGTCGAGTCGGCAGCGAGGTGCCGCCGTACTTGATGGCGTCGTGGATGATGCCGACGACCGACCGGTAGAGGCGTCGGATCTCCTGGGTCGACAGGTCGCCGCAGGCCCGGTCGTGCCGTAGCCCGGCGTCGAACAGGATCTCGTTGGAGTAGATGTCACCGATACCGACAAAAATCGAATCGTCGGTCAGCAACAGCTTCAGCGGCATCTTCTTGCTCATTACCAGCCGACCAAAATCCACCCACGACACCGGTCGCTCATGAAGATCGAGGCCGATCTCGCCCGGCCGAGGTAGGACCTCGTGCAACTCCTCGACCGAGACGACATGGACGACGCTTGTGCCACTGCCATCAACAAGCCGCAGATCGCCACCCTGGGTGAAGACGATGACAACCGTGGTGTCCTCGCTCCGGGCATCTTTTGAGGCGACCCGGGTCAGGCGACCCTCATCGCCGAGAGAGATGACCAGGACATGGTCGTTGTCGAGATGCAGTAGAAGTAGCAGCCCGTAGCGCTCGACGCCGGTGATCTTGGCCCCTACCAGGTTCTCGGCGAATGCGGCCGAGGTCTGGTGGCGGGGTACCGAGTCAAGAGCTACCGCTTCAGCCGACTTGACCTTTTTGCCGATCGAATCTCGTTCGAGATCTCGACGCAAGGTCTCGATTTCGGGTAGCTCAAGTTTCTCCATCGAGGTCTTCCTCTTTCGCAATCGAACTCATAACAGCGGCGTGGGCCGACCGGGCGGCCACCTGCTCCGCTCGCTTCTTTGACGTACCATGACCGTGCCCTCGGGGGACACCATCGATAATTGTCACCGCGGTGAACCGCCTATTGTGATCTGGCCCCGAGCCATCTATCTGATAGACCGGCGTGCCCAGATCCAGTCGGGCCGTCAGTTCCTGGAGTTGCGTCTTGAAGTCTTTTCGCCCTGGCTGTTCGGCGGCGTCGACGATGGCGTCGTGGGTCTGCTTCACGATCACGTCCTGGGCCCGACTGAACCCGCCGTCGACATAGACCGCTCCGAACAGGGCTTCGAGAGCATCGGCCATGATCGACTCCTTACCCCGCCCTCCCGATTGATCCTCACCTTTGCCGAGGCGGAGGTGAGGGCCAATGTTGAGGTCCCGGCTGAGGTCGGCCAACGTGGCGGTGTTCACCACCGAGGCCCGCAGCTTGGCCAACTGACCTTCGGGGAGTTCCGGGTAGTTCCGGTAGATGTAGTCGGTAACCACCAACCCGAGCACCGAGTCTCCAAGGAACTCCAAGCGTTCGTTTGGTTTGTTCGCCGGATGCTCGGCACAATAGCTACGATGGGTTAAGGCAAGGGTCAGCAAATCAGGGTTATCGAATCGATAGCCCAAACGCTGATAGAATTCCTCGAGCTGCCCCTCGTCTATCAGTGCTATACCCCTACCTGCGCGAACACGTAGTCGACGGCGTCTCGCACGGTCTTCAGGTCCTGCAGATCCTCATCGTCGATGCGGAAGCCGACGGTTCGGTCCGACAGTTCTTCCTCAAGAGCTTCGACGAGTTCGATCAGGGCCAATGAATCAGCGTCGAGATCATCACCAAAAGAGTTGCCCTCGTTGATCTGGTCCGGCTCAATCTCCAAAATGTCGGACAGCCGATCCCTGATCAGGCTGACAACATCGCTACGAGTCATCGGACCCTGCTCCATGTGTGTCTCTGCCGGCATACATCTTCCTCCAAGGAACCTGGTAACGGATCGCCACTACCACGTTGCCCCTACTGGGGCAACTAGCGTAGCCGAAGCCAACGACAAAGAGAGAGCTTGCAGACAACCCGACCTTGGGCTGATCTTGCCTACAAGTCTGCGGCAGCTGTTTGTCGAACGGCTCCGACGATATCTATGTCCACGAGCCTATCCGCTGTCTGGATGGCGTTAGCTATCGCTATCGCTGATGATGATCCATGAGAGATGAGGGTCACACCCCTGGTGCCGAGCAGGAGGGCAGCACCCGTCCTGACTGGATCGAAGCCCTCAAAAACAGGAGCCAACGCCCCATCGAGCACCCGCTCCACGATCGGACCAGCCACCTGCGTCTCGGGGATACCGGCCAACGCATCCCTGACAGCCCCCTCGAACACGGCATAGCCGCTCTCAAGCGACTTCAGCACGACGTTGCCGGTGAAGCCATCGGTGACGATGACATCGGCCACGCCGGTCATCAGGTCACGGCCTTCGAGGTTCCCGACGTACTCGACGCCGCTGTGCGCGGCCCAATCCGGCTGCTCCAGCAACTCACAGGCCGCCTTGACCACACTGTTCCCCTTACCCGCCTCTTCACCGATGGTGAGGATCCCCACCCGGGGCCGGACCACGCTGAAGGCGCAACGGGAATAGGCGGCACCCATCTTGGCGAACTGGACCAACCACTCCGGCCGACAGTCGGCATTGGCCCCGCAATCGAGCAGAACCGTCGGCGTCGAGCCGATGACGGGGAACGGCACGGCGATGGCCGGTCGGGCGATGCCTTTGATCCTCCCCATGCGAAGCAATGAAGCAGCCATGGCGGCCCCGGTGTTGCCTGCACTGAGCAGGGCCGACGCCCGCCGGTCACGTACCGCCTCGGCGGCTCGAACCACAGAGGCATCCTTGAGACGACGCACCGCCGTTGCCGGCTCGGCCCCCATCTCAACCACCTGCAGAGCAGGAGCCACCGGGAGCGACCCGGTGTCACCCATGCGCTCGGGATCGCCAACAAGCAGTACGGGAACCCCAAAGGTCTCCGCTGCCATCTTCGCTCCCTCGACCACCACGGCGGGCGCGTTGTCACCACCCATGGCGTCAACCGCCACCGGGAGCCGGTCACTCATGTCGGGGGCGTCGTCAGCCGAGATCAACGGCCTGGCGGCCGTTGTACCAACCGCACGAACCGCAAACCCGATGAGGGAGCTTCACCGAACCACACCGAGGACAGGAGCTCCGGGCCGGAGCGGCCAGGGTCCACGAGGAGGCTCGATGGCTGCGGGTCTTCGCTTTCGACTTCTTTTTCTTGGGGACAGCCACAATCTGATCCTGCCGGGGGTTCGAGGACGGCCCGCACCTGTGCGGACACGAAATTTGTATGCTAGCGGCACAGCATGCCCTTCGGACGCGTCGAGGCGACCACGGCGATCCGGAAAGATTATGCTGCCATCAGAAACGAGGAGGGGCTGCCTGCCGTGACCGACAATCCCCCACATGAATGGGGTCAGCCGCTGACCGCTTCCACCGATCATGGCCCTGAAGCAGCAACGGGCAGGAGCCATCGGGAGAACCCGACCCGCCGACTGGTTCGGCCGCCACCACCGGTGCGGCGCCGCGTTTGGCCATGGGTCATGGCCATCATCGTGGGGGCTCTCGTGCTGCTGTCGGGGTGCGTTGCCATCGCCATCGGGTTGACGCGTGGCCCGGTACAGGCCACCAACTCCTTCGTCGCCCTGCTCGACAACGGCCAGTTCGTTCAAGCCCACCAGTCGTTGTGCACCGAAACCCGCTCGGCGCTGACCGAGCAACAGTTCCGTCAGGACTTTTCCGCCGCCACCAACATCAGTGACTATGGCTTCACCCCGGCCTCGGCCGGGGTGGGTTCATTTGCCATGATCAGTGGAACCATCACCGTCAATGACGAGATCCGTAACATCAGTTTCGAGCTGAGGCGGGAAGACGACGAGTGGCGGGTCTGCAGTTACGACCTCATCCAGTGAGCGCTGAACAGCCGGCGGGGCGCAACAGGTGGTGAGCAGCACGCAGTGGCCGGTGGGTGGGTGAAGCCCTGGACCTTCCCCGACCGTGGCGTTCAGTTTGAGGGGTCCTCGACCCGCAGTTGGTCGAGTGCGGCCCACCGGGGATCGCCGGCCGGGCGCTCCTGACGAGCCAGGACCTCTTCGATGGTCAACGCCGGATAGCGGTCGGGGTCGGGGCCGGCACAATCCGCGCTGCACAAAGGAGCCAGGGGTAACGACAACGCCACGGCGTCGCGCACGATCGGCACGAGGTCGATGAGCTCGCCGTCGAAGTCGATCAAATCGGCGTTTTCGGGGGCGCCAACAAGAAAGATCTCGTGGATGGCGATGTCCATCTCCCCCGAGACGATCTCCAGACAACGTCGACAGTCACCCTCCCAATGGAAGTTGACCGTCCCCATGGCCGAGACGCCCCGCTCGATCGACTCGACCGTGATGGTGCCCCGCACCGACTCGCGTCCTGTCCTGCTGCCGACCACCTGCTGGGGGGCGAGAACCATGTCGATGGCCTCCTCACGCCGCTGACCGAGCCTGCGACGCAACTCGACCACCTTGACCAATTGACGCTTCGGGTCGTCGGCCCACTCCACGCTACTCATGAGCGCGTCCGACGGCCGTTGAGTTCGGCTCGGTCGGAAAGGTCGATCCGGTCGCGGCCATCGGTGTCGTCGTCGTCCCAGGTGTCGCCGGTTGACCAGTCGTTGACGGGAGCGGTCGAGACCTCCGACATGCCAAGCAGCTTCTCCCGACCCCGCTGTACGGTGTCGGTCGTACGCTCCAGCACCGCTTCGAAGCGGGCCAGCTTGCGATCGCAGTACTCCTCGACCTGGCGCTTCATGGTGGTTGCCTCGGCCCGGGCCGAATCCAGTATCTGACGGGCCCTGGCTTCGGCCTCCTTGACCACCTGTTGGCGTTCCACCATGCGACCGACCTGGGCCCGGCCCTCGTCGATGAGGGCCTGATGCTCTTGGCGGGCCTTGGCCACGAAGTCCTCCCGCTCCTTGAGGAGCCAGCGGGCCGCCCGGACCTCCTCGGGAAGTTGGGCCTGGGCTTGTTCGAGGAGGTGGAGCAGATCGTCGCGGGCCACCTTCACCGTTGTCGACATGGGCAACGGCCTGGCCTCGGCCAGAATCTCGATGGCCTCCTCCAACAGGGCCTCGACCTCGGGAACGGCGTAGGGGTTCGGCAGGTCAAAGCCGATATCACCATCGTCGTCGTCGAGATCATCGTCGTCGTCGTAGTCGTCGTGGTCGTTCATGAACCCCCCATTCGCTCCATCAGCGCCTTCTGCACCGAAACGGGCACCACCTGGGAGACGTCGCCGCCAGCCGAGGCGATCTCCCGGACATAGCGTGAGGACACCAGGGCGTTGACCCCGATGCCTGGCAGGAACACCGTCGGCAGGTCGGAACCGGTGACGGCGTTCATGTTGGCCTGCAGCATCTCGACATCGAGGTCGGCCCCGCTACGCACACCCTTGAGCAGGCAGGTCGCCCCCAACTCGCCGGCGGCCACGGTGACCAGGCCGGTGAAGGGCACGACCCGCACCGACGGCAGATCCCCGGTCGATTCGACCAGGAAGGCTAAGCGTTCCTCGATGGTGAAGAAACCTGACGGCTTTTCCGCGTTGTGACCAACGCCGACGATCACCTCATCAAAGATGGCCGCCGCCATGGCGACCACGGCGAGGTGTCCATTGTGAACGGGATCAAATGATCCGGGGTACAGCGCCACAGCCATTACGTTTCCTTCGTTCTCCCAAAGCGGGACGGTCGACAAGATCCAGCACCAAGAAGCAGGAGGCAGGCGCTCATGCCAACCAAGGCCTGACCTATGTTAAACGCTAGCCGTCGGCCGGTCAGAAATGGGGTTCTTCATTTCGGCCCGCGATGACGATGTGGGAACGTCCGTAGGTGCGGGAGCGCAGCTCCTGCCAGGGTGCCGTCAGCTCGATGGGGTGATCAGCGTGGGCCACGAGGGTGTCGGCGGGGATGACGCTGAGCAGTTCGGCCCATGGATCGAGGGCATAGGGCGGGTCGCAGAAGGCCAGATCCACCGCCGCCGAGCCGGCCACCGCCGGTTCCCTCAAAAAGGCGGCAACCTCGGCGATGCGAACCGTTGCCTGCCGGGCGAATCCGAGATGTTCGAGGTTGGCACTCAACACGGCGGCGGCCTGGCGGTTGCGTTCAACAAAGGTGACGTGACCCGCCCCCCGACTCAGGCATTCGATACCAAACGAGCCACTCCCGGCGAACAGGTCGAGCACCTCGGCGTCGGCCACAACGCCCAGGCTCACCAACATGTTGAAGATCGCTTCTTTGGCCCGATCGGTGATCGGCCTGGTGCTGTCGCCGGGTGGGGCCTGAATTCGACGACCCCTGGCGCTCCCGGCAATGACCCGCATCGAGGCAAGGTACCGTCTGATCATGCCGATGCCCGACCTTGAGATCGTCTGCGTCGATTGTGGAGGCAGCTGCTTCCCCCTCGGCTGGCACCCCGAGGATGGAGAGGTTGACGACGGCACGGTGGTTCCCTACCGCTGCCGCGACTGCATGGACCGCTGGGACATTGTCATCGGCGAACCCGACAACTGAGCCATAAGGAACCCCCAAACCGCGGGACGTCTCGACCCCCGACCGAAACCCCAGGTGCCCG
>Ga0316190_10000431_pt1 | contig 28821 bp, 34 predicted proteins | sample Eddworburrow2_MG_FD_204929 | JGI IMG/M metagenome (GOLD analysis project Ga0316190, IMG submission 204929) | Coastal sediment microbial communities from Maine, United States - Eddy worm burrow 2 | ecosystem: Environmental > Aquatic > Marine > Coastal > Sediment | place: USA: Maine | collected... | reverse complement strand
AAAGGTGGTGGGTTCCAATGAAGTGTTCGATGAGTCACGGTACGCCCCCCAAGAGCACGCAAACATCGACGTCTTCGTAGGGCCGGTGCTCACTGGTGAAGGCTTCGATGGCCCAGCTGCCGACGATCCACCACGGGGCTCGAAGCCCGTGGAGCAGCGCCGCTACCTCCTTGGGTTGCAGCCGGGCCAGAGGGCCGTAGCGCTGCTCGAACTGATCGTCGCTTAGACCGTCGAGGAGAGCTTTGAGATCGTCAGGCATGGTCGTTCCGGCCAGCCCTCACCCTGCTGGAGTTGAACTCTCGACCAGCTCGAGCACCGTGCCGTCGGGATCTTTGAAGCAGACGAACCGGACCGGGGTTCCCGAGTCGGGTGAGAGCTCCACGGGGTCGGAGATGAACTCCACCCCGGCCGACTTCAGCCGGGCCATGTCGACATCCAGATCGGATGTGGCCAGCGCGATCCTGGCGATCCCGTAGTGGTAAAGATGCGAGTAGGGAGGTTCGTCGTCGTGGGGCTCAAGCCACTGGAGCAGATCGATAACCAATGGTGGAGCCCCGCCATCGCGAGCATCGTCGGATTCCAGCTTGAGCAGCGCACCTCGCACCCGGTAGGGGGGCATTCCCACCGCGGCGGCGATCTCGGGACTGTTCGTTTCCGGCACCAGCCAGAACTCCCGGAAACCGAGGAGCTCGTAGAACGCCCTTGAACGCTCGTAGTCGCTGCAGTTGATGTTTATGTGGGTCAAACCAAGGACGGCCACCGACGCACCCTTCTTCGCGGATACTCGAACCTAGGCGATGGTCCGCTTCCCGACAGAGCCGCCGGCGGAGCGGGAACCGCTGGCCGGGGCCGAAGAAGCCTGGTGAGCTACGACGATCCGCTGACGGCGAGAAGTCGTTCGGCTGATTGGTTGATGTCGCCCACGAGGGTCGATTGTTCCTCGATGGTCGAGGCCACACTCGTCGTCATTCCCGCCACGTCGGCCACGGACCCGGCGATGCGGTCAATCAGGCCGACCACTTCGGCGATCTCATGCTGGATGTGCTCCACGCTGGCGCCAATGTCGGCGGCCGCTCGGCTGGTCTGGCCCGCCAGGAGTTTGACCTCGTTGGCCACCACGGCGAAGCTCTGGCCCGCATCACCGGCCCGCGCCGCCTCAATCGTGGCGTTCAGGGCCAGCAGATTGGTTTGGCTGGCCAGGGTCTGGATCACGCCAAGCACGGTGTCGATCGAGGAACTCGCCGATTCGAGGTCGCCGACCTTGCTGGCGGCGGCGGCGCCGGCTTCGGCGTCCTGGGCACGGTGGGCGGTAGTGATGGTGGTTGTTGAGATCTCGGCGATGGCTTCCGCCAGGTCCGCGCCTGGCGGCCCGGCTCACCCTTTGTGAGAATCGGACGTGTGCGGTCGCGTGTCCAGGTCGCTGCCGGGAGCCCGATGCTGTTCGAAACCGACGACCACAGCACCAACGTGTCGAAGCTCATGCAGGAGATTTCTTCACTCATATCGTCAATCAACGATCGCTGACCACGTCGAAGCTCGACGCCCATTGGAGTGCGCATGGAATCCAAACTATTTTGCTTCCATGACCCCTGACGAGTTGCTTCGATGCCGCACCGACCAGGTCGGAAGCCTCCTTCGACCTCCGGAACTGGTCGAAGCCTTTCTTTCTCACGGTCGTGGCGAACTGGGCACCGAGGCGCTGACGGCCCTTCAAGACGACGCGATTCGTGACGTCATCGCTCAGCAGGAGCGCCACGGCCTGCCGGTGTTGTCCGACGGCGAGTATCGGAGGCTCAATTGGCAGGTGAGCTTCTGGAAGGTCGAGGGCTGGGAGCAGTGGTCGGGGTCGTGGGCCGCCACGCTGGCCAACCCGTCACTGCGCGGGCCCCACGAACAGGCGAACTCCAAGGCCGACAACGCGGTGATCACCTACGGTGTCCCCGCCACGGGCAAACTTCGCTTGATCGACAGCTTCCCTCTCCAGGAGTGGAAGTTCGCCTCCTCCTGCACCGATAGACCGGTGAAGGCGATGATCATGGGACCGGATCGAGTGGCCCAGATGTGCCATATCGAACAGTCCGCACCGCACTACCACCGCCGCCAGGAGTTCCTCGACGATGTTGTGGCCGTGCATCACCAGATGGTCACTGGGCTGGTCGAGGCTGGATGCCCCTATGTGCAACTCGACGAGCCCAGCTACACCGGCTACGTCGACCCGGAAAGCCTGCAGCACATGCGAGCGAGGGGTCAGGATCCCCTTGACAATCTCCACGCCGCAATCGACGCCAGCAACGGTGCCATCTCGGGCCTCGCCGGCCGAGCTGTGTTCGCCCTCCATATCTGCCGTGGCAACCGGGCGAGCATGTGGCATCGCGACGGGCACTACGACGGCATCGCCGAATCGGTGTTCGGGCAGCTCGACTTCGATCGATTCCTGCTTGAGTACGACACCGAACGGGCAGGCGGGTTCGAGCCGCTGCGCTACGTACCCAAGGGCAAGATGGTGGTGCTCGGGTTGGTCACCACCAAGACCGGCCAAGTCGAGACCGTCGATGAACTCGTGGCCCGCATTGACGAAGCCTCAAAGTACATCGACGTCGACCAACTCGCCATCAGCCCCCAGTGCGGATTCGCCTCCGGCATCACCGGCAACGACCTCACCCCGGACGAGCAATGGCAGAAACTCGAGGTCATCCAACAAACCGCCGAGCACGTCTGGGGTTGAGCCTGGCTGTCAGTCAAGCAACCGTCCCTGGTTCTGGGTTGATCCACAGGCCCGACCGTGCCAGAGCAGCAGCCAGACCTCCGGAGCACGATCATGGGTCGGCAATGACACGGAACCATCCGATGCCTTCGTCGTCGTCGGGGCCCCAGGAGGGCAACGGGCGGCCGTTCCCGGTCCTTCCGGGTCGACACGATCATCAACGATTCCAACTCGGTGTCGGTGTCGGGTCAGGCGCGGATCGATGCCGCCCCGCAACCCCAGTTGATCGCGTTGTCGAGCAAGCGGTTGAAGTCGTCGCTTTCCCACGAGCCTCGGAAGGTGAGCGGCGTCGTACCGTCGGCGGCGACGGACCGGTCAACCCACGGTTGGCTGTTGGTCGCGGGGTCGTGGCTATGGCCAAGGGCGTAGTACGTCACCCCGCCATCCCCGACCGGCCGAGTGAAGCCCAGGGCTCTCGTGCGGCCGTCGGAGAGCAGGGAGGTGTCGGTGTCGTAGACGAATCCGAAGTCTGGCGCCGGATTGGTCGCCAGCTCGGTGGTGAGCAACACCGTGGTGTCCTCAGGGTGCGTGAGTTCGACAAAATACAGTTCGTCGCTGGTGGTGAAGTTCCCGACCCCGGCCGTCAGCTCGTGCTCGGCCACGTCGACAATGAAGCTCCGAATGGGCGGATGGTTGAGAAAGAAACCCCCGAGGGTGTCGTGGTGGCCCGTCCGGACCATCTGCCTGCGACGTCCTGCTCGTGCGGCCCGTCCGCCGCTTGTCCCGTGGAGGCCGAGCCAACGTCCCCCGGCTTGCAGCCAATCGTGCAAGACCTCGTTCTCGGCCTCGCTCGGGTGGGGCCCGGCGGTGTAGGTGACAAGAAACCGGCTCACGCCGAGCCAAGTGTCGAGTTGGGCGAAGTCGTTGGCGACCGACGTCTGAACGTTCGGACGTCGGGCCAGCCCCTCAAGAAGGCGGAGCCGGACGTAGTCCATGTCGTGACCGGCACCAGAGCCGGCGGGGAAACCACCAACGACCAGATGCGCGCCCATCGCCTTCGGCCCATTCCGGTCGGTGACCATGACCTCCGGTCTAGCCGACCCCGAGCAGCCAGGTCTACTGGCCTGCTGGCATGAGCGGCCAAAGCGGCGCGCAGTCGGGCGGAGCCCAGCGGCCGGGAAAGTCCTCCCCGAAGATTGCTGCCCGGTCGTCGATGGCGCCCGGGCAGGTGCTGCCAGCTCATTCGGCTTGCTGGTCGCAGGCCATCTGCCCGCCGTACCTCTCCCGGGCGCGGCCGAATGCTTCGGCCGTCTTTGCGTCCAGCTCGGCCTGTTCCTCGGGGCTCAGGCCGAGGGCGTCCAGGGTGGTGTGCTCCACACGGCTGGTGAACGGTGCGGCCGTGGGATCGGGCATAGTCGGTTGCCGTGACGGGCTGGGAGGCATCGTCTGTCCGCTCGGTGGCGGGGTCAACCAGAACTCAGCCGCAGAGGGCAGCACCATTGATCGGTGCGATCATCATCCTTTTGGCCAGCCGGTACGGCCAAAAGGACGATGTGGTGGTGCCTCAGTGCGTGGCACGATCCTCTGGGGCGCTTCGGTGATGGTGATCGGGGCTGCACCTGTCACGGAAGGGACACCGTATGACCGAAGAACGTATGACCGAGCAACGGGAAGAGAAGAAGCCGTTCCTGCCACCGCGCTGGGTGGTCCGTCTGGCCTGGCGAATCCATCGTGGCTTGTACCGGGTCACCGGCGGCCGGTTCGGTCTTCGCCAACCACGGCCCGATCGCTACGGCCTGATGTACGTGACAACGACCGGGCGGCGCAGCGGTCTCCAACGTCGGGTGATGCTGGCCTACATCGAGGATGGCGCAAACCTGGTGACACTGGCCATGAACGGCTGGGATGCAGCTGAACCGGGGTGGTGGATGAACCTACAGGCGACTCCGAACGCCGATGTTCAGCTTGTTGGTGGGCCGCGTTCAGCCACCGCGTGGGCCGCGACCGGCGAGGAGCGCGACCGCCTGTGGGAACACTGGAGAGAAGTGGACAACAAGCTCGACGTCTATTCCCAGCTCCGCCCGACCGGAACCGCCGTGGTGATCCTCGGGCCGCGTCAAACGACCTAGAGCGACCCGCCGCGCCAGTTGGCGGGAACCGGGCACCACTGGTTGATTGGTAGCCATGAACACGCCCGAAGCCTCCGACGGGTCGCCCGGGGCCGTCACCGTCTATCCCGCCCGCTCGATCCTGACCATGGACCCGAGCCGGCCAAGAGCGGAGGCCGTGGCGGTGAGCAGGGATCGGGTCGTTGCCGTCGGTTCCCTGGCTGAGGTCCGCTCACAGGCAGGGCCGAACCACGTGGTCAACGAGACGTTCCGGGAGCGCATTATCACCGCGGGCCTGATCGATCAGCATCTGCACCCGGTGCTCGGCGCGTCGACCCTCACCACCGAGGTGATCGCCCCCGAAGAGTGGGTCATGCCGACCCGCACCTTCGCCGCCGCCACCACCGCCGACGACTACGACCGCCGAGTCGCCGCGGCGCACCTGGCGCTGGATGAGGGTGAGTGGTTGTTCTCGTGGGGATACCACAAACTCTGGCACGGCGACCTGAACCGCCGTCGGCTCGACTCCATCGTTGGCGATCGACCGACCGCGATCTGGCAACGATCGTGCCACGAATGGTTCCTGAACTCGGCCGCCATCGCCGGGCTCGAACTCACCCCCGAGAAGCTGGCCGGGAAAGGCCCCGGCAGTGCCATGATCGATCTGGACCGGGGCCACTTCTGGGAGAACGGCTGGATGGTCGTCCTCTCCCCCTACCTGATGCCGCGGTTCCTGACCGAGGAACGCTTCCGAACGGGGCTCGCACAACTCATCGAGTACCTGCACATGAACGGTGTCACCGCCATCAACGAACCGGGCATCAGCTGGAAAATTGAGCCCTGGCATCTCTATGAGGAACTACTTGGCGCGCCCGAAGTGCCGTTCAGCTCGACCTTCCTTGTTGACGGCCGCAGCCAGCCGGTGCGGGGCATCGACCCCGCCTCCATGATCGACGACGCTGAGGAACAGGTGGCCCGTGCCCCCGAGGGCAAGGTCAAGATGGTGCCCCGCCAGGTGAAGCTCTTCGCCGATGGGGCCGTCATCTCCCAGATGATGCAGATGACCGACGGTTACCTCGATGCTGCGGGTCAGCCCGACCCTGATCACCACGGCGAGTGGATCATGGAACCCGACGCGCTCCGAGCCAGCTTCGATACGTATTGGGACGCAGGGTGGCAGATCCACATCCACGTCAATGGCGATCTGGGACTCGAAGTCCTGCTCGACATCATCGAAGACGCCATGGGCCGCAACCCCCGCATCGACCACCGGACGGTGATCGTGCACTTCGCCACCTCCACCGAGGAGCAGGTCGATCGGATCGCCCGGCTCGGTGCCATCGTCTCAGCCAACCCGTACTATCCGGTCGGATTCGCCGACAAGTACTCAGAGGTCGGGCTGGGGCCCGACCGGGCCGACGCCATGGCCAGGTCCGGCTCGGTGGTGCGCCGCGGGATCCCCCTGTCGTTCCATTCCGATCTGCCCATGGGTCCAAGCGACCCGCTGGTCATGGCCTCCTACGCCGTGAATCGCATCACGCCGTCGGGCCGGGTCGCAGGCCCCGAGCAGCGCGTCTCAGTGCAGGAAGCGCTTGAAGCGGTCACCATCGGTGCCGCCCATTCGTGGCAGCGGGAGCACGACCTCGGCTCGATCGAGTCCGGGAAGCTGGCCAACTTCACCGTGCTCGCCGACGATCCGTTCGAGGTCGACCCAACCAAGCTGGGCCGGATCACGGTGGAAGGCACCGTGTTCGAAGGGGCGTGGTTCCCCGTGTCGGCCGCGAGGCAGGCCGCCCGGGCCTCGGCCACCGCAACCCCAACGCTCGTGACCCCGGCGACCGGAACGGTTGGCTGCGGGCACCGCTGCAGCTGCGAGGTCGCCCAGTTCATCGCCGATCAGTTGGCAGACGGATTCGCAGCCTGATCAGACCCGGAGAGGTCCGCTCGGCAAGCCGACTTGCGATTGGATAACTGGCGCCGGCTTGACTGAAGCTCTCCTCTGACACACGGCGGCACCGACAACGGCAGCCCTGATGGGGCGCCCGGCTCGGCTGACACCGAAGCCATCGACACCACCGAAGTCGGTGCCTACAGTGTCGTCATGGGCGCTTGGACGCTATGGGCCGGCGGTGACCTTGTCGGTGAGATCCGACGGGCGGAACCGGATCAGCCGTGGTTCTTCGGGACCTGGCACCCGACTGACTTCTTTCAGCCCTACGCCTCCCTGTTCCAGGAGGAGCTCTCGATGCTGGAATCCATGGAGGACGACAACAGGTGGGATGAGTGGGAGAATTGCTACCAGCAGGTCTGGGACGCTCTCCTGCTAAAAACACCGGACGGCATCGAAGTTGCAGAATGGGTTCTCCACGTCAGTTCGGACGAGGCCTGGTTCCGGTGGCATGGCGAGCCGTTCGAGGCCACCTGATATCGCTCGACACCTGTAGCGATGTCCCAGGTCTCATTCTCGGCCCCGATGGCGACTCGTGTCGAGAGCATGCGGGACAGAGTCATTGCCTGCAGTATCCGACCCGCCTCAGCCAGCCACGTGGTCTACCCGTGTTAGCCTGACCGTGATGACAGCAACGTCGCGGGTAGACCCCGATGAGCCGGAGATGCGGTGGGTGCCCGTCAGCCTCGATGAGCTGAGAGCCAAGTTCGGTGCTGATCATGTTGAAGACCGCATGGCTGCCATGGCCGAGCGTGGCCATGCTGCGGTGGAGCGGCATCGAGCCGCCTACGGCGACACCATCGATCGTCGGTGAGCTTGATCGACTGGCGGGCTCTGATCGTCGAGGGCGCGCACGGCAGAGCGGCCTACGAGGAATCGTTTCCCGGCAGTTTGGATTGGACCCTGGGCCCACGCTCTGCTGCCAGGGTGGCGTTCGACCACGAAGCGGCCCGCTCGGTCCTTCAAGAATACGCCGACCTGTGGCCCGATCTGTCCGAGGCGCCACCTCCCCGATCGGGTCGGGTCGTTGCCCGATTGCTTCCACCGATCCGGGTCGAGACCGCCCTACTTTTCTTCGCCATCGAGCTCACCCCCGCCCAGTTCCTCGTTGGTTCCTGCGAAGCGTTTCACCACTGAACCGGTATCCACCGGCCACCATCCGCCCAGATGGAGCCAAGGAGCGCTTCTCCGAGGAATTCGACCAGTCCCTGGCGATCAGGGTTTGTCGGCCGCGATCTCAGGCCGTAGCCAAGGAGAAGACAACGGCGACGATGAAGGTGGTCACCGCCAACCAGGCCGACCCGAGCAAGGCCGTTCCCCCGATGACCATCCACCGGGACTTTCGGTCGGCCCAGATGAGAGCCCGAACCTCCTCCGGCAGCGTCGTCCACAGTCGACGGATTCTCACGCTCCACACCACAAGTGCAACCAGAAGCGACAGCCCCGAAGTCACAAAGGCCAGGAGAACGATGGTGAGTAGCACCGGCCACGAAGGCAGTCCGCTGCGGGCGACAACCAGAAGTAGCTGGCGGGCATCGCTATGGTTCGGGTTCGATCGCAGGAGCCCGACCAAGGTCTCGAGCGACGCGTTGCGGGCCCGCGTACCGCCGGCGCCGGCCTGTGCCACCCCGAGGATGATCTTGGCGGAGTCGTCCTCAGGATCCCGTTGCAATGCAGCCCTGGCCGACGTCTCGGCGCTGCTCCAGCGCTGCTGGTCCAGCTGCACAGAGGCGAGTGTGCGCCAACCGAGGGGGTCATCGGGGGCCAGGCTGCGCACCTGATGAGCGTGGTGAATGGCCTCGTTGAACTGCCCGATTCGGCCCAGGGACAGAGCCAGAATCTCCAGTGACCGGATGTCGTGGGGCGCCACCGCGACCGCGAGCCGCGCCGATTTGAGCGCCTCAACCGGCAGATCGGAGGCTCGGTGGGCCCACGCCAACATCCGGAGCGCTCCGACGTGGTCGGGCTCTATCGCCAAGGCCGAGCGGGCGGCCGCCACCGCACCGTCCTGACGGTCGAGGGAATGAAGGCAGGCGGCGGTGAGGGCGAGCGCATCGGCGTCAGCGGCGAGAGCCGAGTCGCCGGTCAGCAAGGCGAGCGCTTCGTCGAACCGACCGAGCGACGCCAGATGCTGAGCCCGACCGAGCGCTCGAGCGGCGGGGTCGTCGGGAGTCAACACCGCCTACCGCCGTTGCGACTTGAGGAACAGATCCAGCTCGTCGTACTCGCCGTCGTTGTTGGAAAACGTCACGAAATTCCGGGCGGTCTCGAGCCAGGGCCCGATGCTCGGCTTCACCTTCTTTGCCGCCTGCTCCAACAGCTTCTGGTCGACGGGTACGACGTTGCCCGATCGGGAGGCCGCGGTCATGGCCAACTCCACCGCGGTGTCGCAAATGAGCTGCAGGTCGGCCCCCGAGAGGTTCTTCGTTTTCCGGGCGAGCTTGGCCAGATCCAGGTTGGCCGCCGTCGGACGGTTCCGAAGATGGACCTCCAGAATCGACTTTCTGGCCTCTTCATCGGGTGGCAGCACCAGCACCGTCCGGTCGAATCGTCCAGGGCGGCGCAAGGCCGGGTCGACGTCCCATGGTGCGTTGGTGGCGGCGATCACAAACACGCCGTCGTTGCGCTCAACGGCTCCGTCGAGCTCGTTGAGCAGCTGGGCGACCACGCCCCGCATGGCCGAGTTCGCCGAACGGGAACGTCGCTGCCCGATGGCGTCGACCTCGTCGAGGAACAGGACGGTGGGCGTCGAGCTTCGTGCCTGCTCGAAGATGGCGTGGAGGTTCTGCTCGCTTTGTCCCATCCACATGTCGAGGGTGTCGTGCAGGGTCACGGGTACAAATCGGGCCGCCAGTTCACCGGCGATGGCTCGGGCCAGAAACGTCTTGCCGCAACCTGGGGGACCGTAGAGGAGCAGCCCACCCGTCAGCGGCTTGCCGTAGGCTTTCTGCAGGTCGGGGTTGCGGATGGGCAGGAAGAACCGCCGCTCAAGCTCTTCCTTGACCCGCTCCATGCCGCCGACGTCGTCAAGACGCACCCGCTGCTCCTCGTCCTCCGCCAGGACCTCCATCAGGAAGGCATCGAACTCGTCTGCCGCACCGTCGGCCGGAGCGCCACTACGTATTCGGCTCGGCGGCTCGCCAGCGGCCACATCAGGTGACGCCTGGACTTCAGGTACCCCTGGCGGCGGCTCGCCCGCTTGACCGAGTGCCGCCAGCAACCGGCGATAGCCGTCGGCGACCTCGTGGCGGCCGGCCATCTGCGCTGCTTCCGACGTCACCTGGAGGACCTCGATGTCGGTCGGCCGCTGACCCAGAGCCACCTGGGCGTGTTCCAGGGCCAACACCGGGTCACCCTTGACCAAGAGGTGGTGGGCGATCGCCAAGCGAAGGTCGGGGTCTTCACCCTCGGCCAAGGCCGCTTCAAGCGCCTGCACGACAGGATCCGCCTCACTCATTCGGAGTTTCTTTCACACGGTCCGGGGCCGAAGCCGTCACAATAGGCGGGTCGGCCGCGGCTGGGTCACCAGCCTGGTGCTCGCCTGGTGTCTTCGTCGGGAAGAGTCTTGCCGGAGCCCTCTTCGAGCACCTGGCCCAGTAGCGCGAATTCGGCGCCGGCGTAGTCTGCATGGCCCGGGAATTGGCCGGCTCTGTCTGGCAGGAGGACTTGCATCGCTCCGACTCGTGACGCGCTGTCGCCCCACTCCGTCGTCATCGGATCCTTGCCTGTCTCCGGCTCCAGCGGCGTCTCCGGGACCTGCATCGGCACGCCGAGCGCGTGCTGAGGTGGGTACCACTTGCCGGTCGATGCCTGCCACCATCCGGGCCCTTGCGCCTGATCACTCAACGGATCCCCCCATGTCAATGTCCTGATCTGCGACTGCAACCAGAGACTGGCGGCAAGCCTGCGCCAATGGCGGCAGCCGGACCTCCGGGCGACGGTCCCCTTCCCGTCGCCCGGAGCTCAACTTGGCGACTGGCTCAGCGCAGCTGGGGTAGCACTTCGCTGGTCAGGCGGTGGTTGCCGGCCGCCACCTGCTCCATGTCAGCGTCACCGGAGAACGTGATCAACACCAGCCGGTCGAGACCGAGTTCGATCAGCTCGCCGAGGCGATCGACGCAGTAGTCAGTCGGGCCGGCCACGGCGAACCGGTCGATGAAGTCATCGTCGAGGTACTTGGTGTGGGCGGCACCGATCCGGGCGTGGTTCGACATGTCGTAGTTGGCGCCGATCGATTCGAAGATCTCCCGGTCCTTCAGGCGTTCGGTCGGAGCACCCGCCATCCCCGAGAAGTGGGCGAACGTGCCGACGCCGCCGCTGATCAGCTTCCGGGCCGTAGCGACCTCGGGATGGGCGCTGCAGTTGATGTAGGCGCCGAAGCTGAGCTCGTCGGGGTCGAGACCGGCCTGCTCCCGGACCGAGCGGGCGGCGGCCATGGCGTCGCTGAGGCGTTGGGCGTCAGCACCCATGGCGAAGGTGATCCGCTCGGCGTGAACGGCGGCGACCGCGATCACCCGCGGACCGGTGGCGGCCACGTCGATCGGCACCTTGGGCTGACCCGAGTCGGCGATCCACCGGTTCTCACTCTGGTAGCCGTCGATGTCGACCGGCTCGCCGGACAGATAACGCTGCACGTCGGCCAGATACCGCTCGAACGTGCTGACCGGCGCCGGAGGGCGTCCGATATAGGCGAGCGCCGAATCGCCCCGACCCATGCCCAGAACGGCTCGACCCCCGGACTCGACCTGGATCGTGGCGGCTGCCGTCGCCGTTACCGCCGGGTGGCGGGTCACGGGGTTGGACACGCCGGGCCCGATCTTGAGCCGGGTCGTGGCGGCCGCGGCCAGGGCGCAGCCGCTGTAGACGTCGCCGCTGAGACACTGCGTGTCGGGAAAGAACAGCCCGTCCCATCCGGCGTCCTCCGCCGCCTTCGCCAGACTCGCCGTCTTCCCCGGCGCTGGAAACGTCACCGTCCAGAATTCAGCCATGCAAACCCCCTCGAGACCAGCAGCTCAGTCGAGCCGCTTCTTGCCGTGGCGGTCACATTACCAGCAGCCGCGAGGCGGAGCGGAACTGCATGCCGGGCGGCGGCTACGGCCATTGCCCACCCGATCTCTCAGCGCTCGTAGAGCGATTCGAGCAAGAAGCCGTGTTCCTGCTCTCCGACGAGGCTTCGTTCATGACCGGTAGCGCCGTGGCGGTCGACGGCGGCTACACCGCTATCTGACAGCCCGACCGCAGATGCCGACGGCTCAGATGACCTCGGGGGCCGGTTCGATGGGGGTCTGCTCGTTGGCCGCCACCAATTCAGGCTCGACGTCGCCACGGTCAATCAGGGTGACGGGATCGCCTTGGGAGATCGTGCCGCCGACCACAACCCGGGCGTTGAGGCCCGATCGGTGCACCAGCGGCCGGAACACCGGCTTGCCCAACAACGTCGCCAAGTAGGCGCACGGCACATTCAGTCGGCCGCCGTACAACACACAGGAACCCACGGTGAAGTAGGCACCAACCAGGTGACCGACGGGTACCCCGCTGGTGGTCAGGTTCCGGCGATGCTCCTCCGGACGAAGCTCGATGCCATGATCTCGACGCAAAGCTTCAAGCACCTCGGATTCGATCAGCGTTACCTGGCGGTCGATGTGTGGCCGCGACGAATAGTGGCCCGTACCCAGGGCGTAGCGGTCACCATCGAGCCCTTGTCCAGCGATGAGTTCCACCGATGCGAGTTCCTCCATGGGCGCCGACGCGGCCGACGCCCGATGAATCGATGACAGCTGTCCTTCAAATCCCATGGTTCCTCCCGGGCCGAGTCTCGTCGGACCACAATCGGCGGGTCAAGGTTGTGAGCTATTCGGGCGGGTCTGGTCTTATGGAACAGGGAGCAGGCAGGCGGCCCACGGAGCGAGCAACTACGTTCGTGTCCATGGAGCCATCAGAGATGAAGGAGCTGGTCCGCCACATCATGGAGGACGGCTTCAACCAGGGGGACATGAGCGTGGTGTACGACTCGTTCGTTTCCCACTACGCGCGCCACGGATACGGTGTGGCCTCCATGGGCTCGCTCGAAGAACACGTGGCCGACCTCAAAGCCCGCCACGCCGCGTTCTCCGGGGCCCGGTTCGAGATCCATCAGATGGTCGCCGAGGGCGACACAGTGGCCGTGCGCTACACCTTCCACGGCACCCACACAGGTGAACTGAACGGGATCGCGCCGACCGGTCGGACGGTGTCCCGTGAGTCGTCGGCCTTCTTCACCGTCGCCGACGGCAAGGTGGTGGAGGGTTCGATCGTGGCCGACGGCCACGGGCTTTTGGACCAGTTGACCTCGCCGTGAGGCCGGGCGTGGTTCGCAGGTTTCCCTCCACGGTCGACGGATCGTGTGCTGCAGATGGAGATGTTCGGTGCCGCGGTCGTGCTGTCCTACCCGTTCAAGGAGCTACTGCTGGAGATGACCGTCGAGCACGGGCAGCAGGTTCTGATGATGCGCCCATCGAGACGCTTTACAGGCGCGTGGCCCGGAGAAACCTCGATCTCCCGAATCCCTATGCCGACCGGTTCAAATACGACGCACGTGAAGCGGTTCGGTCACGATGCCGCGGTCCTGGACGGTCATCCGATGCACGCCCCCGTGGTCCCGAGCACTCAGAGCCTCTACACCACTGCTCGTGAGCACCAGAGCGGCGCCGTCATCGATGCCCCAAGCTGGACCGGGAAGCTCACCGTCTCCAAGCGCGGTTTCGAGAATAGCCGCTCGGTCATGGTCGAAGTGGGCGACGCAGGCCCCATCAGCAAGGCCGAGACCGTCGGCGAATACCCGGAGATCTGGACCAAGAGAATCGGTAACGCATCCCTGGAACCAGACATGAGCGCCGGCGCTATCGCCACAGAGCACGCCTCCTCGCTGCCACACGGTCCGCAACACCCGATCGAGCCCAAGGGCTCGCATGGCGGCAACGAGCACCGGCGTGCTGCCGCCCCCAAGATAGACAATATCCTGGGCCGCCAGAACCTCAGCCGGTTCGTTGAAGACATCACGTAGCAGTTCGAGATGGGATGGCTCACAGATCGACGGGGGATACTGCTCGTAGAACAGGCTGATGTACGGCTCAAAGTCTCCGCTGGCGATCGGCACGTAGCAGATCCGAGGCCGTTGCCTCTTGGCTGTGTCAACAATGAAGTGTCGGAGTGGGCCGTCGTCGTGATCCGGGGAGAGGCCGCCTAGCGCGATGATGGTGCCTGGCATGACAACATTCTGACCGAGATCAGTCGTCCAAATCAGGCAACTGGGTCCACCGGGACAGGCCGGCAACGTCGGCTCGTCGTCTGACCTCACGGAGATCGTGGTCCGAAACCGAGGAGAGGACGGTAGCGAAGCGCCGCTGCCGTCCTGACGCGATCGATTCGTGCTGCTCTCCGGGATTTCAGATCGGTGCGGCAGAGTGCGAACTCTGGCCGATCGCTACGGTCGAAGCTGTGAACCACTTCATCGGGACCGCATCTTTCTATACCGAGTTCCGTCCGGGGTACGGCAGGTTCCACCGGTCGTTGCACGGTTCGGCCATGATGGTCGGGACTAGCAACCAGCGACAACGACCAGTGGAGGTTTTAGGATGCCGGGTGCAGCGTTGAGTTTGGCGGAACGTGTGGAGATTCAGGTGTGTTTGGCCAAGGATGATGCGGCATCGTTTGCGGAGGTTGGCCGGCGGGTTGGGCGGGATCGTTCCACGATCTCGCGTGAGGTTCGGGCTAATGGCGGCCGTTGCGGTTATTCAGCTGAGGTGGCTGAGGGGCGGGCTCAGCGGTGCCGGTCCCGGCCTCGGGTACCGGTCCTGGTTTCCGAACGGGTACAACCCGACTGAGGTGTTGGCTGCGCTGGTCGAGGTGTTCGAGCAGATCCCGTCTCATCTCCGCTTGTCACTCACCCTGGACCAGGGATCAGAATGGACTCAATGGGAGACCTTGACCGCGACGTATGGGCTCGACGTGTGGTTCTGCGACCCGCACGCACCGTGGCAGCGGGGCGCGATCGAGTGTTTCAACGGTGACGTCAGGTTCTGGTTCCCGAAAGGCACCCATTTGGACAATGTTGGTGTCGAATGAGTCCAGACCACTCAAAACGTGTTGAACAACCAGCGGCGGCGGCCCAAACCCAATCCACGTACAACGGTGAGTTCCGCCGGCCGGTGACACCTACTTCAACGCGCCCCAGACTACAACTATTAGAGACATAGAACCCATCCTATTGGAATCTATATAGAGTTACGTTAGTGTACTGATAAGCGTGCAATGACCGCTAGAACTGGCCGTCGATCTGTGGCCTGGAGCCAACGAGTCGACCGGCGAGTATGGGCTGTCGACATGAGGGTGGTAGACGTGCGATCATGTTCGGAGATGTCCGCAACGACCGATCGAGGCGCCAGCGACAATGACCTTCTCGGGATCTGGCGCGCTCGCTTCGAGTCACCGGTGTCCGGATGGAACTTCACTGATCTGAGCAGTGAGATGACTGAAGAAGTTCCGCCCTGGTCCTACCCAGCAATCGCTCGTGAACATCTTCGGCATGCAAGGCACGCTCTCGACATGGGCACGGGTGGCGGCGAAATGCTGATGACCTTGGCCGACGCTCTTCCTGATGACACAGTTGCCACTGAGGGGTGGCAGCCAAATCTGTCGATCGCCGCGGAAACGCTCGCTCCAGAAGGCGTCGAGGTCGTCTTCTACGACGCTGAAGCGGATGCCGCGATGCCGTTCAGCGAAGACCGTTTCGACCTGATTCTGAATCGCCACGAGGCGTATGACTCGGCCGAGGTCCATCGAGTGCTTCGGCGTGGTGGTTACTTCGTGACCCAACAGGTCGACGGGCGAAACCTCGAAGAGTCACAGCAGCTGTTCGGCACTTCGTCCGACTACGACCATGTGACATTGGCGAACTTCAGTCGGCAAGCCCAAGACGCAGGGCTCGTCATCGAACGCAAACAGGAGTGGGTCGGAAAAGTAGTGTTCGAAAGCGTTGCCGCGATGGTTCGCTACTTCGCCATTGTGCCCTGGGAGGTTCCCGACGACTTCTCCATCGACCCCTACGCCGAGACGCTCCTCCATCTCCACCGATCGAAGGCGGAGCTGGTGTTCACACAGCGACGATTCTTACTGATCGCATACGCCTGACAAAGCCTGACATGCCACGCCATCGTGAGCGTTGGGACGATAGTGGCCACGCCTGGAGCAAACCCGGTGGGCCAGCCGATCAACTGGGATCGTCCACGATCTCAGCATCCCATCGCCGAGCCACCCAGTACGGCACGACTCGCGCACGGAGAAATCACGCGGTCGACGCGGCTTCTGGGAGCGCAGATTGGATCTCCGACGTCAGCGCAACTAGCTCGTCAGCAACAAGTTGGTGATGTGCGTGGCCGAACGGCCCACCCCAGTCAGGATCGCTGAAGTCTCGCCCGAACCAACGTCGGGCGGACGCGTAGCGAGGCACCACGTGCAAGTGGACCTGGGCGTCGACATTCATCAAGAAGGCGAAGTTGAACTGGTCTGGCTCGAACAGCGAACTGAGCGCAGCGACCACCCGTCGAATCTCAGGTTGAAGCGCCAGCCACTCCGCCTGGTCGACGTCGGTTACCGCCGTGCACGGCCTCTCGAGAACGATCATCGTCTTTCCGAGCAGGTTCTGGTTCCGGTTGAGTGCGAGAGTCCAAAGGTCACCCCGCTCGATCACCGTGGCGGGGTCCAATTGCAGAGTCATCACACCAGTGTCACGGTCTGGTCGAACGACCCCTCAACCAATCGGAATCGGCACCACGGGCCCGCCCGGAAATCTTCGGTCGACCAGGGCGAAGGCGTCCGACCGTCGTTCCCGAGCGCTGGGACCATCGCAGTCCGCCGGTTACGAGCGCAACTCGTGGGTGGCCGTCGGGCTGTCAACGGTGACGAAGCCAGGGAAAAGTAGAGGGCAACGGCGGCTGGGTTCGAAGTTCGGAGGCGAACGCGTTCGAAGCTTGTCGCTGCTGATGCCAGGCATTCGGCAATCAGCCTTGCTGCGATCCCGGTGCGCCGGTTGTCCGGGTGGACGTAGAGGTGCCGAAGTCGTCCTACCGCCGGATCGTCCACGTAGGGGTCCTGATTGAGCCACACACGCCGATGACCCGGCCCTGCTCGACTAGAAGACTTCGGCCGCTTGGTCGAAGCGGTTCATGCCTGCATCCCACTCCTGCCTCGTGCGAGCAACAAAGCCGTAGCCTTCGGCGGCGGCCACCTGCTCCAAACTCGTGAAGATCGGGGGGACGCTCGGCCACCGTGCTCGTCAATCAGGTAGTCATCTTCCAGATCGTAGATTCGAGGAGAGTGAGCCGCGGACCTCGTCCGCATCCATTTCGATCGCCACCGCTAGTTTTCAACGCGTGATTCGCTGCACCAGCTGTAGTTTCGACTGGCAGATGTCGGCCGACGACGTAGAGCCCTACAGCGCTGCCCACCTTTCCCACTATCGAGAACTCCTCTCGAAGCTGGTCCAGGACGACGAAGGGATCCGCGCCATGCGAATCCGCCCGGGCGATGGCATCTGGTCTCCGGTGGAGTACCTCGCTCACATGCGCGACGTGGCGAGCTTCTTCGCCGAGCGGATCGACCGAGTCCTGGTCGAGGATCGCCCAGTGCTTCACGTCAATATGCGATTCACTGAGCTTGCCGAGCTTCGCGGCTATCGAGACGAAGATCCGGCAACGGTTCTGGTTCAGTTCGAAGAGGGTGCCGATGCCCTCCAGGACACCTTGAGAGGCCTTGAGCCGCACCAGTGGTCTCGGGCGGGGGTCGGCAGCGAGGGCGACGAGCGGACAACGTTGATGCTCGCCCGCAGGTTCGCTCACGAGGTACATCACCACCTGCTCGACCTCCAAGAGCAGGTGAACCCGCGCACCTGAAGGTCGCCGCCCGTGCTCACCGAACAGACCGTGTGGGTCCGGCACTTATCCAGTGCTCGGCATCGACAGTCAGTCGACGACACCACGACCGAGCGTGAGATGAGCCACTTGCTGAGACTGCAGCATCTGCCAACCCCGACGCAATCGGTTCGCTACTCAAGATCGAAAGTGACTCCAGTCGCGATCTCGGAGAGGCCGACTCGGAGTTTTCTCAGAGTTTTGACGCCTTGACCGACCGGGCGAACGGACACCGACCCGACGTTTCCCCTGGTGAAGGCGGTTGCGCCCGTGGAGCCCGAAAGGAGATTTGAACTCCTGACCTACGCATTACGAATGCGTTGCTCTACCAACTGAGCTATTCGGGCAGGCGGACAGTTTACATGGTGGAGCACGAACCGTGGGCCGGATTTGTTCGCGATCCGCCAGCCGGGTCGTCGACGCGACGAGAAGCCCCCGGGACCCGCCACATCGACAGGGGCCGGTCGATGATCACCGGCCGGGCCGTAACGGGCCACGCACAGTCGAGACCAGGCACCGTCGCAGGGTTGTGCTAGGCAGTTCATCATGGCCGATCGTCCGCTGTGGTTCGCTCGCCGGGAGATCGCGCCGTTCACCCTCGATGATGAGGAGGTCGAGCGGATCGTCGACACCGCGACCCATACCGTGGTGTCGTGGGTGACCCGTGATCACCAGCCGGTGCAGGCGGTGATGGTCTACGTCGAGCTCGACGGCCTGTTGACGGTCACCTCCACCACAAACCGGGCCAAATACCATGCCTGGCGTCGCAACCCGGCGGCGTCGTTCTGCATCTGGGACCCAGCCGAGATCGGCCGCCAGGTCACCCTTCGGGGTCGCGTCGGAATCCTCCGGGATGACGAGTTGCAGCGGCGCTGGACCGAGGGCTTCCTCACCAAGGTCATGGGTGGGCACACGCCGCCCGCCGAACTCGTCGAGGCCGAGGTGGCCAGGTTCGCCGCCCCCGATCGGCACCTGATGCAACTCCATGTCGAACGTGTCCTCAGCCACGATCTGCCTCGGCTCCTCAAGACTGAACGCAGCGGCGATGACCCTTGGAGCTGAGCGGCGAACCTCGCCGATCTGGAGCCCTGCTCCTGCTCCGGGCCGACGACGCAGAACTCGTTGCCTGCGGGATCCAGCAGAACCCTGGTCGTCCACCTACCGGCCTCGGTGCGTTCGACGAGGGTGGCCCCGGCGCTCAGCATGTTGGCAACCAGAGCCTCGGCGTGCTCAACGAACAGGTCGAGGTGGGCCCGGGCCTTCGCTGCCTTGGGTTCGGGTACCTTTTGGAACGTGATGTGCGGAGGTCTTTCGACACCCTCGGGTCTCTCGATCCTCACGTACGGTCCGTCCTGTCCGCCGGGCCGTCGGCGGTATCCGAGGAACTCCTCCCAGAACCGTGCCACCTGATCAGGATCAGGGCAGTCAATGGTCAGTCCGATGCGTAACGCTGATGACACTCGGCCACTCCTAGGTAGTCGCTCGGAACCGACGCTAGGGCCCGGTCAGGGTGAGCGCCGACCAATTTCAGACGGTGAGCGGTCCACCCGTCGACGGCAACCTGCTTGGCTGCGCTGCGCTGTTTCCAACATCACCAGAGCTCTCCTTCAGCACCGAGCTGGCCTCAACCAGCCTTCTTGGTTGCTTTGGTCGGCTTCGGCTTGAGGGTGCCAATCCAGTCGTGGGCGGCGTCGAACCACGGTTGCAGATCGGTGGCACGAGCCAACAACTCCGCCGGTATCGAGAGATACCCCTGCATCGTTCGGCCGTAATGCTCGACCGGCCCTGAGTCGTAGGCGGCCAGAAACTCCTCCTGCTGATCGGGCGACATCCGCAGCGCCATCGCCCCCGTGGCATCGAGGAAACTGAACATGTGACCGTTGCGTGAGGTGTAGGGGTTCTTCGCTCCCTTTCGATCGACCGCAGGATTGCCTGCCACCACCGCTTCGTAGAGTTCGAGCGCCTCGGCCGGGCCTTCATAGTTGGGTTTGGCCATAGGTCGACCGTACCCCTGGCCATGCCGACGACGCTGGCAATGCGTCCGCTCGGCGCCGTCCAAACGGAGCTGTGTCGTCACCTCAGGGCAGCGGCGAAGTGGGGGTGCTGCTCGTTCCACCAGCGGCGTCGGCGGTGGTAGCGCTCGGCGCCGTCGGTCCGCTCCCACATGGCCACGGCGTTCGGATCGCCAGCGTCGACACTGCGTTTGACCGCCACTTCGAGGCGGGTCATGGCGTCGTCGATGGCGCTGAGCAACTCCCCCCTGCCGTCTCGATCCAAACCGTAGGCATCGGCAACCACACGTAGCCGCTCCGGCCGATCGGCGGGCCGCCAGCCGAGCCGGGCCTGGTCGAAGTCGTTCTCCACCGGCACACAGAGCCGGGCCAGGTGGGCCAGGTCATAGACGGGCCTACCGGGAGCAGCGAACTCAAAGTCGAGCAGCGCAACGGCCACACCACCCCGAAAGACGACGTTCTCCGGCGACACGTCGTTGTGACACACCATCGTCCCGCCCGACGGGTCAGCCAAACTGTCGTTCCAGGTCAATCCACAAGGGTCGAACCCGAGTGCTGGCTCGACGGGCGCAGAACATGCGGGCCGGCCCGGGTCACCAGCCCAGCGTTGGCAATCCCTCCTGCAAGTGGCTCCTCGACCACACCGGCGAACCTAACACACCACCCGATGGCGGCCCGTCTGCGGCGAGGCTGACCGGGAGGCGGCAAGGCTGTTCGAGAGACAGCCAACCAATTTGTGGCGCGGTGCAATCATCAACCCGTACCGTTCACCAGGCCAGAGCCATCTCCTGCACCCGACACAGCTGGCAGTTGCCCTCATGACGGTTGAAACCTGTTCCTTCCGCACCGATCGGCTGCTCGTCCAGCCGTGGCACGATCCCGTTGACGACGGGTGGCCCTCGGTCGAGCTGGCCACTGCGGTGGCCGGGTTGCTGACCGAACCCGTCACCCGCCATCTTCCCGACTCGTGGCACGGGCCCTATTCGATCGACCGGGCGACCCAGTGGATCGCTGAGCGGGACAACGAGAGCCCAACGCTGCTGGTTCTCAACCGGTCGATGCAAGCGCCGGTTGGCCTCGTTTTCCTGTTCGAATCCAACGGCCCTGGATCCAGCGGCGCCGACTCCGAAGCCGACGACAAAACCGCAAACCTCGTCGATATCCGACTGGGGTACCTTCTGGCCGAGTCGGCCTGGGGCCGGGGACTGGCCACCGAACTCCTGGGTGGCCTGGTTTGCTGGGCCCGGGAACAAGCAATGATCGGATCGATCACCGGTGGCGTCGCCCCGGCCAATGGTGCGTCACGACGGGTCCTTGAACGCCTTGGTTTCAGCTTGGTCGAGGTCGAGGTCGAGGCCCGAGGGCCCGACAACGACCTGCAGTACACACTCCGGCTCTAGCCGGCCACGGTCGAACACTCCCGCGGGAGTGTCAACGGCCACCGGGCCCTCAGCGGGAGGGTGGGGAGACCTGGAGCAGGAGGTCCTGCAACAACAGGGGCTCGTTGGGGTTGCGGATCAGGTTCTCGGTGGTGGCCTGCACCACCCGCAACGCGGTGTCGGCCACGGGGTCGGGGGCGGCAACCAGGCGGTCACGGTAGACCCGCGACAGGGTGGCGAGGCCGAAACGCAGCTCGTCGGCCCGTTGGCGTCGCAGTTCCCGCTTGTGGCGGGCCACCAGATCCGAGCGACCAGAGCCTCGCTCCCCCATCTGCTCGACCCGTTCCTCCAGTTGCTCCATCTCACCCTCGTGCTTGGCCAGCAGTGGGCCCTGGGCGCCGTCCATCCCCGAGCGGAGTTCGTTGACAATACTGGCCACCGTGGAGCCGGTGCCGTCCAGACGTTCCGCCACCCGACGCCACAACTCGGCCCGGGCGGCCAGGCCGTCGTCGGCGGCCAGCAGCATGGCCCGCTCAAAGTCGCCCCCCGAGGCCACCGCAGCGGAGTGGGCCCGGGTTTCGTCAACCCCCCGCGCCAGCAGGGCGGCGCTGATCTGGGTGGCCGACAACGCACCGAACTCCACCGTCACGCAGCGGCTGGCGATGGTCACCAACTCGGGTGGCTCCTCCTCGGCCAGCAGCAGGAAAACCGCCGACGGAGGTGGCTCCTCGATAACCTTCAGCAACTTGCCGATCGCCGCTTCCTCGATGGCATTCACCCCTCGAACGATGATGATTTTGCGGTTTCCCTCCACCGGCGACCGCAGGCCGGCCCGGATGATCTGTTCCGCCTCACCCACCCGTAGTGCGGCGCCCTCAGCCTCGAAGATCATCATGTCGGGGTGTTTGAGTTCAAGCGCCAGGTGCAGGTGTCGGGCCCCCGCCGCGGTGGCCAACGCCGCCCGGCCAGGAGGCGGGGCGCCGGGGGTTGAGGCGTCCAAGCCGTCAGATCCACCAACACCGACGGAGCCTCCATTGGCACCCTCAGAGCCCTCTGCTACGTTGCCATCGACGTAGGCGGCCTGCGCCAGCAGCAACCCTGCGAAGCCCGCTGCGGCGGCGGCAGACCCGCTACCGAGCGAACCGAGGAAGAGGTAGGCGTGTACCGGCGCTTCCACCGCTGCTTCGAGGCGGGCGATGGCCTGATGCTGGCCGACCACCCCGCTCCAGGGGTCCAGGGCCGAAGATCCGACATCGCTCACGTCACCCCACCACCGATTACGGCATCAACCGCGTGGTGAACGGCGGCGGTGACCTCATCGACACGCTGTTCGCCGTCGATCACGATCCAGCGGTCGTCGCCGGCCGCCAACTTGAGGTAGGTGTCACGGACCCGCTGGTGGAAGGCGGCGTCTTCCTGTTCCATTCGATCGAGGCCCCGATTGAGTCGGGCCCGGGCCGCCTCCAGATCGATGTCGAGCAGGACCACCAGGTCGGGCCAGGTGCCATCGAGGGCCCACTGGTTGATGTCGCGCACGGCCTCGACCCCCAGGCCACGCCCGCCCCCCTGGTAGGCCAGGGAGGAGAACACGCTGCGGTCAGAGACGACGTGACGTCCCGCGGCCAACGTCGGCGCTACCACCTGGGCCATGTGCTGGGCCCGGTCGGCGGCCATCAACAACGTCTCGGCCCGCCTCGCAACCGGAGCCTGGCCCGGTTCCAGCAACAGGGTTCGCAGCTGCAAACCGAGCTCTGTTCCCCCCGGCTCGCGGGTCAACACGGCGTCGAGCCGCTCGGCCAGTACCGCGGCCTGCGTGCTTTTGCCCGACCCCTCACCTCCCTCAAAAACGATGTAGGCCACGGCTCAGGTCGCCTTCTTCGCCGTCCGCTTCGTCGCCGCCTTCTTCGTGGCTTTCTTGGCCGGCGCCTTCTTGGCCGTTGCCTTGCGGGCCCCCGCCTTCTTGGTGGCCTTCTTCTTCGTTGCCTTCTTTTTGGTCGCCTTCTTCTTGGTCGCCTTCTTCTTCGGCGGATCGAGCTCCAACTTCTGGCGACGGATCATCAGCAACTCCGAGCCCCGCATGATGTCGATGCGATCCACCGAGTCACCCTGCTGGAGGCTGGCGTTGACCTCGCCGTCGGTCACGTACTCGCCGAAACGTCCACTGCGGACGACGACCTCAAGGTCGGTGACGGGGTCAATGCCGAGCTTCTTCAACGGGCCGGTGGCCCGCTGACCCCGACGCCGCTTGGGCTCAGCGAACAACGCCAGGGCCTGGGCCACGTCCATGGTCAACAGATCGGCTTCGCTCTCGAAGCTGCGGGTGTCATGAATCTCGTCGCCCTTGGTGCCCTTCTCGATATAGGGACCGTGGGGCCCGTTGCGGGCCACGATGTCGATGCCGTCGGAGGGGTCGGTGCCGACCACCCGGGGGATGCGCAGCAGCTCCAGGGCCTGCTCAAAGGTGAGGGTCTCCATGTCCATTGTCTGGAACAGGGAGCTGGTGCGGGGCTTGACATCGCTCTCGTCGTCGTAGACCCCCATCTGCACGTAGGGCCCGTACTTGCCGTCCTTGACGATCACCGGAAGGGAGGTGTCCGGATGCTCGCCCAGCACGATCTCGTCGGGAACGCTGAGGATCTCTTCGGCCTTGGCCGCCGTCAGTTCGTCGGGGGGTACGTCGTCGGGGATCGACTTGGTGTCGGTTCCCCGCTGCAGGTACGGCCCGTACTGGCCGACCCGGGCCACGATCTCCTCACCATTGGAGTCGACGCCGATGGGGATCGAGTTCACGGCCCGGGCATCGATGTCGCCCAACCGCTCGTTGACCTTGTCCCGCAGCCCGGGTAGGTCCTCGGCGCCGAAGTAGAACTCCGACAGCCACGGCACGGCCTCCTCGGTCCCGCTGGCGATCTCATCGAGATCGGTCTCCATCTGGGCGGTGAAGGCGTAGTCGACGAGGTCGGGGAAATGCTGCTCCAGCAGGGTGACCACGGCGAAGGCCAGGAAGCTGGGAACCAGGGCGTTGCCCTTCTTCCAGGCGTAGCCCCGGTTCTGGATGGTGCCCATGATCGAGGCGTAGGTGGAGGGACGGCCAACGCCGAGTTCCTCCAGCCGCTTCACCAGCGAGGCTTCGGTGTAGCGGGCGGGAGGTTGGGTGTCGTGGCCGGCGGCGGCGACGTCGTTGAGGTGGGCGGGATCGCCCTCCTGCAGCGGGGGCAGCCGCTTCTCGTTGGCGTCGTTGCTGTCGTCGCCCTCGTCCGCGCTCTCGACGTAGACCTTGAGGAAGCCCTGGTGGGTGATGACGGTGCCCGAGGTTGAAAACAGTGCCCGGCGGCCCGAGCGGGCCTGCACCCCAAGGCGCAACGTCACGGTTTCGCCGGTGGCGTCGGTCATCTGGGAGGCAACGGTGCGCTGCCAGATCAGCTCGTAGACCTGGCGGTCCTGGTTGTTGAGCTCACCCGCCACTTCCTCGGGAGCACGGAAACGGTCACCCGAAGGTCGGATGGCCTCATGCGCCTCCTGGGCGTTCTTGACCTTCTTCTGGTACGAGCGGGGTTCGGGGGGAAGGAACTCGGCTCCGAAGCGCTCCACGATCTGGTTGCGGGCGGCGGTGACGGCCGTCTCCGACAACGTGGTGGAGTCGGTACGCATATAGGTGATGTAGCCCCGCTCATAGAGACCCTGGGCCACCCGCATGGCCTGGGCCGATGACAGGCGTAGCTTGCGGCTGGCTTCCTGCTGATAGGTCGAGGTGATGAACGGTGCTGCCGGGCGGCGCCGGTAGGGCTTGGCCTCCCGGCTGGTCACCTCGGCCGGCCGGTCCTCAACATCGGTGGCGAGAGCCCTGGCCGCGGCCTCATCAAGGTGCACGGTGTCGGCCCGGCCCAGAACCCCGGTCGAGCCGAAGTCCTTACCGGTGGCGATCCGCTTCTCGTCGAGTTCCAACAGCAAGGCGGTGAAGGGACGTTCGGCCCCGGCGGCGGCAAAGGTACCGGTCAGATCCCAGTAGTTGGCCGAGCGGAACGCCATACGTTCACGTTCCCGCTCAACCACGATGCGGGTGGCAACGCTCTGCACCCGGCCGGCGGAGAGGCGGGGCTTCACTTTCTTCCACAGCACGGGCGAGACCTCGTAGCCGTAGAGACGGTCGAGCAGGCGCCGGGCCTCCTGGGCATCGACGAGGCGACGGTCGAGTTCGCGGGGGCTGTCGATGGCCCGGCGAATGGCCTCGGGGGTGATCTCGTGGAACACCATGCGCTTCACCGGCACCCGGGGGTTGAGGATCTGCAGCAGGTGCCAGGCAATGGCTTCCCCTTCGCGATCCTCATCAGTGGCCAGTAGCAGTTCCGAGGCGTCCTTCAATAGCAATCGCAGTTTCTTTACGTGGTCCTTCTTCTCCTTGGACACGACATAGAGCGGCTTGAAGTCGTTATCGACGTCGATCCCGAGCCGGGCCCACTTCTCCGATTTGTGGCTTTTGGGTACTTCAGCGGCGGTTCTGGGCAGATCTCGGACGTGACCGATCGACGACTCGACGACGTAATCATCACCCAGATAGCCCGCAATGGTCTTGGCTTTGGCTGGGGATTCGACGATGACGAGCGGTTGGGACACCTTCGGGAGGCTAGGAAGCCCAGTGCCCCTTTTGCCAACATTTGGTCAGAGTTTTTCCTCCGACCAGGGGATCCGTTCCGTCGAAAGGCCTCAGATCAGACCTTCGCCGGGGCCCGGGTCGGCTCACTGCGAACCGTTTCGGGCACCCCACCGGAACGCAGAATCAGCCATCCGATGAGGGTTGAGGCCAGCGATGCGGCCAGGATCCCCATGACGGCCTGCTCGGCCACCTCGCTGGTGAAGGCGAGGTCGGCGATGAACAGCGCGACGGTGAAACCAATACCGGCAACGGCACCCGCCCCCAGGAGGTGGCGCCCAGTCAGGCCCTCGGGCAACCGGGCCCAGCCGGCAGCGATGGCCACACTGGAGAACAGATAGATGCCCACCGGCTTGCCGATCACCAGGCCGACGATGACGCCCCAGGTCACACTGGAGCTCACGGCGCTGGACAATGCCTCGCCACTGAGTACGACCCCGGCGTTGGCCAACGCGAAAAGGGGGATAACGAAGAAACTGGTCCACGGACTCAACAAGGCGGTAAGGCGGGCCGTCACCGGCTGCGACTCACGGATCCGCCAGTTGGCGTTGCGCAGGGCCACCGGATCGGCGGTATCACCGGAGAGGACGTCTTCGACGCTCTCAAAGGCCCTGGCCTTGAGCAGAGGCGCGGCAGGTGTCAGCAAACCGAGCACCACTCCGGCGATGGTGGCGTGCACACCAGACTCGTGCATGGCGAACCACACCCCTATGCCGATGATGGCGTACACCGGGATGTACCAAACCCGAAACCGCCGCAGGACCATGATGAGGCCGAGCAGGCCGACGGCAACGGCCAGCCACACGAAACTCAGCGAGGCGGTGTAAAAGATGGCAATGACGAGGATGGCACCAATGTCGTCGACAATGGCCAAGGTGAGCAGGAACAGCTTCAGGCGGTGAGGTATTTTGGGCCCGAGCAGAGCGAGCACACCCACCGCGAAGGCGATATCGGTGGCCATCGGCACACCCCAACCACCGACGTTGTCGCCACCGATGTTGACGGCGAGGTACAACAAGGCAGGTATCACCATCCCACCAAGAGCGGCCACCGCGGGCAGGGCGGCGACCTTCAGATCGCTCAGCTCGCCGTTGACCAACTCGGATTTGATTTCCATCCCGACTACAAAGAAGAATACCGCCATCAACGCATCGTTGACCCAGCCGTGCAGACTCAGATCGATCAGATGGGATGAACCAATGTTGATCGATAAATCAGTGTCCCAAAAGCTGTGATAGGACTCACCGAAAGTGGAGTTGACCCAGATCAAGGCGATGGCGGTGGCCAGCAGGAGCAGCACTCCCGAAGCCGTCTCCTGAGCCAGGAAGCGAACCATGGGACGGGCGACGGCGCGCGCCGTGCGCGTGTTGCCTCCGCTCCAGGTTTCATGACGAACCGATATCGAGCCCTCGCTCACGACTGATGCCCTTTCGACAGTGGTCGGTTTGGACGCAAACTCAGACAGGCTACTGGTGAAGTTCCATTTCCACGGTAGTCCCGTGGTTTCCTGAGTGGAGCGACATGGCACTGCTGAGGTGCTGCATCAACGGTAGCCCGAAGGCACCCTCGATCAGCAGGCGCTCAGGGTCGGTAATCTCGGGGGTGGCCGGAGGCGGACTGAACCCTTCACCCTCGTCACTCACCGTGAGTCGCACCACGCCAGCAGAGACCTCACACCGGACGACGACCCGCCCGGCGCCGTTGTTGGCCAGGTTGGCCTCGATGGCATTGGTTGTGGCCTCGGAGGTGACCCAGCGAAGGTCGTCCAAGCGGTCGCCCTGGATGGCATCGACGGCGCTGGTTGCCGCCGCAACGATCATGCGGACGACGGCCACGAGGTCGACCCGAGAAGGAATCTCGATCTCAACCAGGCCGTGGCCGACCAGTGAATCATCGTCACTAGGGAGGTGCTGATCCATTGGGTCCAAATCTACGCCGACTCCGCTGTAGTTGAACGAGCGGCCTCTCCCAGCCACTGGTTCTGACGGCTTCCTTGACTCCAGCTTCACTCCACACCCTCCTGCCATGCAAGAAATGAGTCAATCTGTGAAGAGTGGGGGCGGTGCAACCACGGCCAAGGATAGAGGCTGTCGACGGTGAGTTGGGCCGCGAGTCGACGCCATCCCGGCACCGGGGTGAACGTTGCGGCCAGGGACCGTCCGGCCAGGATTGACGACGGGGAGCCGAGCCGCAGCTCGACCGGGCGGACGGTCGTCAACTCGCTGAGGGTCTCAACAACGAAGATCAGTCGCTTCGGCGACAGTCGGAGTTTGGCCAGCAGGGGTTCGTCAAACACGAACACCGCAGGCAGGTCGGGGTTGGCGGCCAGGGCCGGATCAGCGTGGCCCAACGACTCGGCGGTCAACCACACCGCTTCGGGGCTACCGGTGGTGACGACCTGCGACGGACCCGCGGTGCGCTCGAGGTCGGGGTCGTGGTCGAGCAGGGGGTGGTGATCAAAATGGCCTGCGGGGATCGTTGCCGGCCACTGTTCGATAGGGCAGTTCTGCGCCATCTCGCAGCTGGCACAGAGCCCGGGGGCCTGCGATTCCACCTGCCATCGGGAGAAGCCCTGCGACGGTTCCGACCCTGCGCCCGAAACCTGCAACCAGGCCAGGCGGTTGGTGGCGCGCGACCCGTCGAGCAGGTTGCGGAAGAAGAACTCTTCCCCGAGACGCCATGATTGGCCGTGACGTACCGTCAGCTGGCTTGCCAGCCAGCGCCGGGTCGAGCCGACGAGCCAACCGTCATCGGCCAACTCGTCGAGGGTGATCTCCATGCAACCGAGCCGGCGATCCCAGCTTCGGGCCGTCAAACCAGCGTCGCTGCCCTCGACGTTGGGGGCGGTGGCGTCACCCGCCCGATGATCGGCGGGCTCATCGTCTTCGTCGACGCTGGTCTGCGGGTCGAGACTCCAGCTGGGGTCTTCGGCCCGGTGGGATTCGGCACCCGGGTGGTTGTCGAGGCCGAGGGTTCGGGTGACGGTGCCCAGCCGGGCATACCAGTGGCGCGCATACTCCTGCCACAGCAGTTCGCGACCGTAGGTGGCGAGATCGTCGCGTGATGCCTGGCC
>Ga0316190_10000430_pt1 | contig 28848 bp, 29 predicted proteins | sample Eddworburrow2_MG_FD_204929 | JGI IMG/M metagenome (GOLD analysis project Ga0316190, IMG submission 204929) | Coastal sediment microbial communities from Maine, United States - Eddy worm burrow 2 | ecosystem: Environmental > Aquatic > Marine > Coastal > Sediment | place: USA: Maine | collected... | reverse complement strand
TGAGCTACCTGGCCATATATTTAGATGGCTAAAACTATGACTTTACTATCCGGATAGAGGGCTGAAAATGGATTTTCATCCCCTGCCTACCCTGTCGCTAACGCGACCCCGCTACCTGGCCATATATCTAGATGGCTAAAACTATGACTTTACTATCCGGATAGAGGGCTGAAAATGGATTTTCATTCCCTGCCTACCCTGTCGCTATCGCGACCCCGCTACCCGGCCTTACAGCAAAGGCGACATTAAACCGTTCGGGGGCCGATTAGTCAAGACATTGGCAGGCTTTTATCGTTATTATTTGTTGTTTCCGGCTCTATGGCCGTTTTCAAGTGGTTGTTGTATTTGATGAAATTGCATGTTTTGGTGTTGCTGTGTTTATTGTTGCCGGCCTGTGGTGATGGAGGGCCTTCCCGGGGGCTTGTGCCGGGTGCCGATGAGGTAAGGGTGCCGGGTGGCAGCTTTGTGATGGGCAGCCAGCGCGTGGATGATGAGGGGCTGCAGCAGCGTTATGGTTTTGAGCAGGCGTTGTTTGTGAATGAGCGGCCGCCGCACCGGGTGCGGGTTAAGCCCTTTTTTATTGACCGTCTGGAGGTCAGTAATGTGGATTACAAACGTTTTGTGCTGGCGACGGGCCGGGCCGAGCCGGCGATGTGGGTGCAGAATGGTTATAACGTGCAGGATGAGAAGCTGCGCACGGCGCATGTGGATAATCTGCGCTGGATAGCGACGGATTATTTCCGGCTCGATCGGGATACGCGGCAGATGGATAAACAGGCCTTGCTGGAGGCCTTGTTTGTCATGCAGCGGCAACGGGATTTGTTACCCGTCAGCGGTGTGAGCTGGTTTGATGCCGAGGCCTATTGTCGCTGGGCCGGGAAGCGGCTGCCGCGTGAGGCGGAGTGGGAGCTGGCGGCGCGGGGCGTGACGGGGCTGGAATATCCCTGGGGTGATGACTGGGTGGCCGGCAATGCCAATACCGGTGCCGAGCGGGATGAGGATGAGCCGCTGGCCCCGCGCGGTTCATTTGCTGCCGATGTCTCACCCTATGGGGTGCAGGATATGGCCGGTAATGTGTCGGAGTGGGTGGGCGACTGGTACCAGGCCTATCCCGGCAGTACGCTGCAGGACCGTTATTTTGGTCGCCTGCACCGTGTCATTCGTGGTGGTGGTGCGGGCCTGGGACATTATGCCCTGAGTGTGTTCTACCGCGCACCGCGCCGGGCCCATGCCCGGCCGGAGATGACGAGTACCGATGTGGGTTTTCGTTGTGCCCGCGATGCTTGAATCTGAGGTGTAGAGCGGTGTTGCCGCGATAGCCGGGTACTGCTCTAAAAGCTATTGTGGCCAGGCCGCCCCAGTGGGTGGCTTGAGCCGGGTTTAGTCCCCGGCGTTGTTTTCCGGGACAAAACCTTCGGGCATGTCCGCGCCGTCGCCAAAGAAGAATTTTTCCATCTCGCCTTTGAGATATTCCTGGGCGCGCGGGTCGATGGCCGACAGACGGTTTTCATTGATCAGCATGGTCTGGTGTTTGACCCACATGTCCCAGGCCTCTTTGCTGATCGTGTCGTAGATGCGCTGTCCCAGTTCACCCGGATAGGTGATGTAGGTCAGGCCTTCGGCCTCTTTACCCAGTTTGACGCAATTGACCATACGACTCATTCTAATACTTCCTCATTGATGGTGGTGCTGATGTTGATCCGGTTCAGCAGTTTTTTTATCGGTGCCGCCAAACCCAGTGATTCCGGTCTGTCGGGATTGTACCAGAGCCACTGGACACCATCCATGACACGATTTGTGGGGTTAAAGCGGGCCATTACCGGTGTGATCTCGAGGTGGAAATGACTGAAGCTGTGGCGGATTGCTGTGCCCGTGCCCGTAATGGTGCCGCCGAACTGTTGTGCCCAGCACCCCATGTCTGTATCAGGGCCATCGGGATATTCAGGCAGGCTCCACAGGCCGCCCCAGATACCCGTAGGGGGACGCTGTTGCAGCAGGATGTGGCCGGCCTCATTACTCAGCATTAACATGCGGGTTTGCCGGACGGGCAGGGTTTTGCGTGGTTTGGGGTAGGGGAATTCCCTGACCCGTTGTTGTGTATGGGCCTGGCAGTGTTTGGCGACTGGACACAGGCCGCAGTCGGGGCGGCTGCGTGTGCAGATGGTGGCGCCGAGATCCATGATGGCCTGGGTGTAAGTGGCGACGCGTTTGCCGGGCGTATAGTGTTCGGCCAGTTGCCAGAGCTGGTTCTGAACGGCTGTTTTGCCGGGCCAGCCTTCAATGGCGGCGTAGCGGGCCAGCACACGTTTGACGTTGCCATCGAGGATGGCATGGTGTTGCTGGCGAGACAGGGCCAGGATGGCGGCGGCCGTGGAACGGCCGATTCCGGGCAAGGTGATCAGTGCGTCGAGTGTGTCCGGGAAGATGCCCTGATTTTCGTTGATGATGTCGTGTGCGGCACGATGCAGGTTACGGCCGCGGGCATAATAACCCAGGCCTGACCATAAATGCAGGACCTCGTCGATAGAGGCGGCGGCCAGTGTGGCAAGATCGGGAAATCGGGCCATAAAACGCTGGTAGTAGGGGATGACGGTGTTGACCTGGGTTTGCTGCAGCATGATCTCCGAGACCCAGACGCGATAGGGGGTCGGGTCCTGTTGCCAGGGCAGATCCTTGCGACCATGCTGGTCATGCCAGGCCAGTAGTTGTTGTTGGAACCAGTGCGGCTGTGGTGTTTGTGTCATTGCGGTTCTTGTTTTGTCGCCGTTGCTAGAACAGTTTTTTCAATTTCTGTTTGAGCTTGTCACGGGCCTGTTCCTGCAGCTGTGACTTGATGTCATCTCCCTTTTCCTGAATTTCTTTTTTGATGCTTTCCCCGGCCTGCCGGCGCAGTTTGTCCTTGATGACCGCGCTGTCGAGCTTGATGGACGGATCCGTGAGCGGTCCGCGGATGCGGATCGGGATTTCGGTGCCGCGCAGTGACGCCAGGTCGGCACCGCCCTGGCCCTGGGTGTCTTCAACGACCTTGGCGCGCAGGCGATAATCGAGGTGTTCTTTTACGAGGTCGGCCTTGCCGCTGCCGCTGATGCGCAGAAACGGGGCCTGGGCCGAAAGGTCCTGATTATTGACCACGCCATTGTTAATGGTAATGCTGGCGCTCAGGCTCGTAAAATCGGTTTGTTGGGTCGTTGCTTCAGGGACAGGGCGTTTATCCAGTTTGGCCTGGGTACGACGGATCATGTCGGCGATGTTCAGGCCTTTGACGGCGCCATCATTAAAGCGGAAGTCGGCCTTGCCATTCAGACTGTGGGTCAGTTCATCAAGGCTGTTGCCCTGGCCGCTCAGGTCAAGATGCATGTCTGTCCGTCCGGCGACCCGGGCACTGTCGAGCAGGTCGCGCAGGAAGGGTTCGGCCTGGAACCCCGCGAGTTTTTGCTGTATTAAAAAGCGGGGTTTTTGCGGCCGGGCATCGAGTTGCAGTGTGCCTTCGGTATGCCCCTGATAAAGATCGGCTTGTAGTGGGTGCAGGCGGATCAGTCCGTCCCTGGCGCTAATGGTTGTGGCAATATTGCTGGCGCGGAGATTGGCGGCCTTGATGGTATCGATACGGGTCTGGCCCTGAAGATTCAGTGTGCGTAACCATTCGAGTGGCAGATCAAACGTGGCGGGTGCAGGGTCGTTGGCGCTGCGTGTGTTATCGGCCGTGCTTGTCGGGCCAGTGGCTGGCGGCAGATAACGGTCGATATCGAGCTTGCCCAGAGCCAGTGTAAATGTGCTTGCTAACACGGGTTCAAAAGTTGCTGCTAGCTGTCCTTCCAGTAGGGTTTCGTCGAGCTGGACGCTGAGCTCCCTTATCTCTAAGTGTTTGCCGTCGCCCGCAAACTGCAGGGAGGCAGCGACGCTGGTCAGTGCTGTGGGGTCCCGGGTCGCAGGTACTGTCATGCCGAATTGCTGCATTAGCGGGCGTGGATTAAACGGGACCAGTTCAAGCTTGCCGGAGAAACCCGGTGTGCTGTCAAGTCCGCTGGCGTCGATGTTGCCGGCTAGCTGTAGCTCACCGGCCTGCAGTTGCAGCCTGGCGAGTTTTACGGTTTGTTGGCGGGTATCCAGGGTTATGCGGCTGCCCAGTTTTATGGCCAGTGCCTGCTCGGGCAGGGGCTTGCCGCTGAGCTGGAACGCGGCATCGATGGCGATTGCTGAATCGGGGTCGGCGAGGTCTATGGGGCCGCTGCTCAGGGTCAGTTGTTCAAGGCTCAGCCGGGTCTGACTGGCCGCATCCTCCCAGATCAGGGTGGCATCGCGGATGTCCAGACCGTTGATCCGCAGCCGTGTCTGCGCTGTTGCCGGGGGCGTTGCTGATGGCTGTGAAGTGCTGCCTGCCTCTGTGTATGCCGGGGTTTCGGCACTGTCTGGTGCAAAATCCCAGTTGTTGCGACCATCCGTCGTAGTGAGCAGATTGACCTCAAGCCCTTCCAGGGTGATGGTATCCACCTCCAGCCGCTGTTGCAGCAGGGGCAGAAGTTTGACCCTGATACGGGCGCTACGAACAGTGATAAAGGAGGGCGCGCTGAAATTCGCCGGCCCGCTTAGCCGGGTAGTCCCGAGCTTGAGTCCAATCCATGGGAAAAGCTGTAGTTCTATATCATCCTGAAGCGTCAGGCTGCGGCCGGTTTCGGCCTGCACCCGGGCGCTGATTTCTGCGCGATAATTATTGGGGTCGAAGCTGATAATGAGGTAAAGCGCCACTGCCAGCACGAGCCCCAGGGTGACGAGAAAAAGTGTTACGGCCAGTTTAACGGGTCTGGGCATGGTGATGATTCCTTATCTGGTGTCCGTGTCTGGTTCAGGCCAGCCCAATTGTATCTTGGAAACGGCTGCTGCTGATATGGTACCCTATTGGCTTTAATTGTAGCAGTGGCTATGGCAGAGATACGTACTCAGGCAGTGACGCTCCGGCATGAGACGGCCGGTCCCGGTGGGGGTGAATTGCACCTGCAGGTGTTTGATAGTCGGGATCGTATGCGTCGGGCAGTCCTGGCCTGGCTGGTGTGCTGGGGGCTGGCCCTGGCGTCGGTGCCGATCATTTTTGCCCATTGGGTGCTGGTGCCAGGCTTTTTTATTGCCGGGCCAGTTGCTGCTTATCGTTATTATCATATTACCAGTGTGCCGAAAAAGATTACCGGTATCTGCCCGTCTTGCGGACAGGCGCTGGAGCTGGGGCTGGAGACATCTGATCAGTTGCCCATGTGGCGCTACTGTTCGGCCTGTAACGACTCGTTGCATGTCGATGAAACGAAGCCGTGATAAACATGGTTGTGGTTACTGGTGATATGCTGAGTAGTTAGCGGAGAGATAGATGCGCGGAATTTTTGCTATGTTTGTATTGACGATGATGCTGGTGTCTGGTGCCGCAACAATTACATTGATGCTGTATCTGTTTGGTTTTATCGGCAAGGGGTAATGATGCCGGTCATGGCCTGGCGTGCAGGGTCAGTTCAATCGTGTTGATGAAATCGCTGATATTGATTGGTTTAGTTATGTAGTTTTTAAAACCTGTCGCCTGGGCCCGTATTATATCTGCCTTCATGGCGCTGGCACTAACAGCGATCACCGGGATATTGCGTGTGGATTCCTGGTTGCGCAGTATTGCAAGTGCCTCAAATCCATCGATGCCGGGCAGGCTGATGTCCATCAGGATCAGGTTGGGTTGATATTTGGCGGCCAGCGCGATGCCTGTTTGTGCCTCGCTGGCTTCGAGCAACTCCAGTGAACTGAATTGTGCGATGATGTTTTGGACCAGCATCATATTGGTGCGGTTATCTTCGATATAAAGCACGCTGCCTGTTGTGTCTTTAATGTCCCTGATGGTCGTGTCAGTGACCGGGATTTCTGTTCGATCCTGACTGGCTGCTGTCTGATGTGTGTCGGCTAGCGGTATTTCTATCCAGAAGGTGCTGCCCTTGCCTGGCTGGCTTTCGACACCAATCTCACCCGCCATCATTTCGATGACTTTTTTCGAGATAACCAGACCAATCCCCGTGCCTTCAATCTCGCTTGATTCTGCTCCCAGTCTATTAAAGGCAGTGAAAAGCTGGTTCAGCTTATCGTTGTCGATACCCTTGCCGGTGTCGGTGATATTGATGCGCAGACGTGTACCATTATTGTGGCACTTGATAAAAATTTTACCGCCAGGGGTATTATATTTAGTGGCATTTGAGAGCAGATTTATCAGCACCTGTTTAACCCTGGTGTGATCGGCTTTGAGGATAACATCCTGACAATTGGGCTCTAGAGTCAAGGTGATATTATAGTTTTCCAGTTGCGGAGTAATCAGGCGCACACATTCATCAATCACTTCTTTCAGATGAACATCTTCGATGGTTAATGTCAGTTTCCCGGCTTCGATGCGTGAAAGATCAAGTATTTCATTGATCAGGGTCAGCAGGTGGTTGCCGGCAGTCAGAATTTCCGAGATAAATTGATATTGGGTACCGCTCAGGCCACTATCCTTGTCGGCTTCGAGGAGCTGGCTGAAGCCAAGGATCGCATTCATGGGTGTCCGCAATTCATGGCTCATGCTGGATAAAAAAGTGGATTTGGCTTTATTGGCTTCTTCTGTGGTCAGTATGGCATCGATCAATTGCTGTTTCTGCTGATGGTGTTCACTGACATCTCTGGCGATGGCCAGAAACAGGTTGTTACCGGGCTCGGAGATATGGGTTAAGCGTATTTCTACCGGGAAGATGGTACTATTCTTGCGTTTGTGGTTGCCGCTAATTGTAGTGGGTGTGTTAGCGGGCATGGAAAGCCATGATTGCATCTGGGCATCGGCGCTGATCCCGATTTCTATATCCGGGATTTTCATGTCGATGAGTTCAGCATAGCTATAACCCAGGTTGTCACAGGCACTCTGGTTGGCGTCGAGTATATTGCCTTCCTTATCGTGGATAAGGATCATGTCGGCTGCGCCCTCAATCAGGCAGCGATAACGCTGTTCGCTTTGTTTCATAGCCCTGGTGATTTCCACACGCTCGCTAATGTCCTGTGCCAGAGATATGACGGCTATATGATTGCCATCGTTATCTATTATCGGGGCGTTATACCACTCACAGGTGATGGTTCTGCCGTCACTGGTCAGGTTGTTGAAGGTAATGGGTGAGCGGTGTTCCTGATGGAGCAGTTTGCCCCAGAGTTTTTGTGCAATATTTATCTGGTCGGCAGGTATAATCAGATCTGTGGCGTGCCGTCCGATCGTTTCATCACTTTTGTAACCGAATATCTTTTCTGCGCTTGGGTTCCATGCTGTGACTTTAAAATCCATATCCCACTCGATGACGGCCAGCGGGTTGTGGAGAAAATTTAATGCTTCTCGTTGGCGCGCTTCGGCAGATAACTTTTCCCGACGTTTGGCCTGCAGACGTAAATGGATCTGATTTTCATTGGTTTTATAGAATCCCTGGCCGGCAATATACAGGGTGACAAAAAATAATATACCCATAAGGCCCATGGCCTGGGTAATGGTTTGATCTGTTAAAAACAGGCGTATGATGATCGGGGTAAGACAAAAGGTTAAAAACGGAATGACCAGTTTTTTACGGTAAGATAATGTGACGATGCCACCGGCGCAGATGCCTGCCAGAACAAAGGCCAGAAATACCTGATGGCCGATGTTGTCTGGCGGGTATAAAATAACGGCAGTACTACCCCATAAGACAGACGTGCTCAGTAGGCCAATTGTGAAATATCGGGACCAGATGGGATCCTGTTCAATGGACGGTGCTGTGTGTTTATAGGTCAGGGTCAGCAGGTAGCGGCCAGCAGTGAAGCACAGCATCAGGACCAGCCACAGGGTTGCCAGGCTGTGGTTAACGACGGGCCACTGAACCACAATTAATATCACTGCATTTAATAAGGTGCCGACAACTACAACTGGATAGGCATCATAGAGCTGTCTGGTCAGCTCGGCGTTAACAGCTTCATTGTTGGTGACCGTTAGTGCATCCATGTATTTCTATCCCTGGAGATTCCTGTGATCCGTCAGTCAAACAGAGTGGATTTCTATCCTGTTTGTCGGCCGGGATCGCTCAATATTAAGAGCGATTGTGAATTATATCGGTGTGAATCAGGTGCAGGCGCCGGAATTGGAGCGGGTGATGGGAATCGAACCCACGTTTGAAGCTTGGGAAGCTCCAGTACTACCATTGTACTACACCCGCTGGATAGGCCGCCGGTAATAGTCTACATGAGCTTGAAATATCGGGCCAGTAGGGATGGTCTAAATGCAAATAACCGGTTCGGTCCGGTTTTGTACCGAGGCACTTTTTAATTATGGATATAGATATGATCAGGGCCTCTTCCCTGGTTCAGGTTGTTAACCATTTGAACAAACGCGGCCTCAATGTGTCGGCTGAAGAGTGCGGGTTTATATAGCGGGGCTGTTTTGAGCTTATGCTTGAGCCTTTGTTTTAAATCCTGTAACTCGTCGGGGTGGGTTGCCAGATGTAAGGCCCTGTTTTCGTATTGTTGTGGGGTGGTCGTGATTAACTCAGGGATCTCGACGGCATTGAGCAAACTTCCTGCAACCCGACTGGCAAAACCCTGGCCCATTTTTGTCAATATGGGCAGGCCAGCCCAGAGCGCGTCACTTGCGGTTGTATGGGCATTGCAGTTAAAGGTATCAAGAAATAAATCTGCGAACTGATGCCGGGCCAGATGTTCAGAGACTGGCAGGCGCCTGGCAAATACCAGCCGCTGATGATCAATGCCCCGTTTTGATGCTTCTTTACGTAAGTTTTTCTCGGCCTCCAGGTTGGAGTATAAGAGCCACAGAACACTGCCTGCAACTTTATCCAGCAGGCGCATCCAGATATCAAAGACATCGGGGGTGATTTTGTAGTTGCTGTTGAAGCAGCAGAAAACAAATGCTTCATCAGGCAGGTTGAATTCCCGGCGGCCCATGGTGGTGCTGGCGATGGCGCGGGTGCTGTCGTTCACCTGGTAGCTGTCTGGCAGGTAGACTATCTTTTCCGTGTAGAATTTCTGGTGTGTCTGTGGGATCACGGTCGCGTCCGCGATGATGTAATCGTAGTAGGGTGCTCCCATCGTCCCCGGATAACCCAGATAATTAACCTGAATCGGAGCGGCCCGGTAAGCGAATATCCCGGGCCTGGCGTTTTTTGTATAACCTTTCAAATTGACAGCAATATCAATGCCCAGGGATCGGGCCAGAGAGGCTATTTCTGCATCACCCTTAAGGCGAACATCATGGAATGCCGCGACATTTTTTTGCAGGCGTGCGCGCATTTCGTCCTGCCTGTCTGGACCGAAGGAAAAGGCATGTATTTCAAATTTACTGTGGTCATGCTGTTCAAATAATTCGGCCATCAGGTACATAGTGGCGTGATCATGAAAGTCAGCAGAAAAATAACCGATCTTCAGGTGGTTGATCGCCACTAGTTCTGAGATTGGGCCAAGGGCCGAGTTGGGTTTGAAGTGACTGGTGGCGAAGGCTTCGGCCAGCCTTCGGTGAAAGCCGGCGTCGTCGGTTAATGTCAATAAACTGAATGGCGAGGGGGCCGTTTTTTCTGAATGGCCGGGTTCAAATAACGTCAGGTTACCCTGTGTTATTTCTTCTATTTGTTCCCAGGCACAGATATGGCCTAATTGATGATATAGACTGCTGCGGGCGGCAGTGTAATTATTATCAAGGTCGATAGCCTTTCTCATGCTTAAGACAGCATCCTGGTGGCGGTTGGCATCCTTGAGGGCCAGGCCAAGATTATAATAGGCCTCCGCAAATTTGGGGTTGAGCGTCAAAGCCCTTTGGTAGCAACTGATAGCCCTGTCATTAAGGCCCAGGTACTTGTAGGTCAATCCCAGCATGTTGTGTGTTTCTACGTCGCCGGGTTGGAGCTCCAGAAATTTCTGGAAACAGGTGGCCGCATTATTGTGTTCACCAAAGCGGTTAAGGGCAACGCCAAAGTTGAAGTATGTTGTGGCGTTACGTGGTTCGATTTGTAATGAGCGACGAAAATTATCTATGGCCTCTTTTTTCTGCCCCAGATCAGAATAAATTGCGCCGAGCAGGTTGGCTAGCAGATGTGAGTTGGGGTGCCGCTGCGCCAGGGTGTTCCCCTGCTGTAAGGCGGCATTTAATTTCCCTTGATTATACAGGCCAATAAGCTTGCTGATTTGATCGGGGTCAGGGTCAGTAGCGTTGGGTTTAGGCATCGTAATAGTGCGCCAGTTCGATTGCCGGATATGGCAATGCCTGTGCCCGCCTTGCCCGGCTGTAGGGGCTGAAAGGTATGTGGGTAAAATTAGCAGGGGAACGGCTGTGAAGTATTATCATCCTGACGGGGTGCTTGTTGTTGCTTATGCCTGTTGTTGTGTAGACGGCTGTTTCCGTTACGGTGTGGTCGAAGCAGGTGCTCAATCATTAGTCCCGCATAGGGGTATAAAATACCTTAGTGCAACGGGTTTTGACAATAGAGCCGGAAAAGGTGGGGTTCATTTTGATTCTTAAATTATCCGGGCCAGCTTATGTATAGCTGTGGCTTGGCTAGTCAATAGCAGGGACTCCTATATAATGGGGGTGGCTGACTGAAGCCGGGGCTGTAATGTAAGTATGGCTGGATTTATAGAAGACTAGAGGAACGGGCATGCAGGTACAGGTTAATGGTGAGTCGCATGATGTGCGTAATGAGTTCACGGTGGCGGAACTTGTTGAAATGCTGGGGTTTTCCGGGCGCCGGATTGCTGTTGAAGTCAATCTTGAGATAGTCCCGCGCAGCAGCCATAAGGAACATCACCTGCAGGAAGGTGATCGAATTGAAATTGTCCAGGCCATCGGTGGTGGCTTAGCTGGAAGCTAATGAAAAGTGGAGAAATATGAATGAGTATGGCTAAACAGAATGGCACTAGCGCTAACGATGGCTTATGGATAGCCGGCGTTGAGTATCGATCTCGTCTGCTGGTAGGGACCGGTAAATACCGTGATCTGGAACAAACCCGTCAGGCACTTGAGGCCAGTGAGGCAGAAATTATAACGGTGGCCATACGGCGCACCAACATCGGTCAAAATCCGGATGAGCCTAATCTGCTTGATGTAGTGCCGCTGGACAAATACACCCTGTTACCGAATACGGCCGGTTGTTATTCAGCTGATGAGGCGGTGCGAACCTGTCGCCTGGCGCGTGAACTTCTGGATGGCCATGATCTGATCAAGCTGGAAGTGCTTGCTGATGATAAAACCCTGTTTCCAGATCTGGTGCAGACCTATCAGGCGGCTGAGCAATTGATAAAGGATGGTTTCAAGGTCATGGTGTATACCAATGATGACCCGGTGGCGGCCAAACGACTCGAAGATATGGGTTGTGTGGCCGTGATGCCGTTGGCGGCGCCAATCGGTTCCGGCCTGGGGGTACGCAATCCATACAATATTCGAACGATTGTTGAAAATGCCTCAGTACCGATACTGGTGGATGCCGGTGTTGGTACCGCATCGGATTCTGCTGTGGCAATGGAGCTCGGTTGTGATGGTGTGTTGATGAATACGGCTATAGCCGGCGCCAGTGATCCGGTGTTGATGGCCTCGGCAATGAAAAAGGCTGTGCAGGCCGGGCGTGAGGCTTATCTGGCCGGACGTATACCACGCAAGCGTTATGCCAGTGCCTCGTCACCAGTGGATGGCTTGTTTTTCTAGGTCGTGATGTGAAGCCAGGCGGCACAATGGATGTGATGCGGCGGGTGCGTAGTTTTGTTCGTCGTGAAGGTCGCATGACAGATGGACAGCGGCGCATGTTGGCGTTGCATTGGCAACAGTATGGCATTGACTGGCAGGGTGGTCGTCTGGAGCTGGATCAGTGTTTTAACAGGCAGGCACCACACATTGTTGAAATAGGTTTTGGCATGGGTGCATCGCTGGCCCTGATGGCTCAGGCCAATGCCGGGCAGGACTTTCTGGGTATTGAGGTGCATCGCCCCGGCGTGGCGAGTTTGTTGCGCACTCTCGCAAAGAGGGAGATTGGCAATGTCCGGGTGATCAGTAATGATGCTGTAGATGTGCTGGATCAGGCGATAGCACCGGCTAGCCTGGCGGCCATACATTTATATTTTCCTGACCCCTGGCCGAAGAGGCGCCATCATAAGCGGCGTATTGTCCAGCCTGCCTTTATTGATTTGGTGGCTAGCCGTTTACAGGCCGGTGGCGTGTTTCACATGGCGACTGACTGGGAGGATTATGCCCATTCGGCAATGGCAGTATTGTCGGCCTGTCCCGGCTTGCTTAATTGTGCCGGTGAAAAAATGTTTTCAGCGCGGCCGGAGTACCGGCCGCTGACAAAATTTGAACGGCGTGGTCAGCGGCTGGGGCACGGGGTATGGGATCTGATTTTTGAGCGGCGCAGTGCTGGATAAAATAAGGTCGTAGTTAGAGCGGTCATTAATTGACAGGGCCCTGGGGTATATTCAGCAGCCCCAACACACCTTCCAGTCCGCAATGGTTCAAGGCGCAGCTGGCCTGTTGTTGTACGGTTGGCTTGGCGTGGTAGGCCACAGACAGCCCGGCCTGTTCCATCATTAACAGGTCGTTGGCCCCGTCACCCATGGCGATAACCTGGTTTGCCGAGATGTTGAGTGTTACGCATAATTCGTTGAGATAATCGGCTTTACGCCTGGCGCCGACGATAACTGCATTGGCCAGGCCGGTCAGTTTGCCCTGTTCGTTAAAGGCCAGTTCATTGGCCAGGGTAAAATCAAGGTTGAGGCGTTGCTGCAGGCGTTCAGTAAAAAATGTGAAGCCGCCGGATACCAGTGCAACCTTTATGTTATTTTGCTGCAGTCCACGCAGCATGATCTCAGCGCCGGGATTGAGCTTGAGTCGCTCATCATAGACATGCCGCAAGGCGCTGTCATCGAGCCCCAGTAACAGCTCAATACGTTTGTTAAGTGAAGTTTCGAAATCAATTTCTCCCCGCATCGCGGCCTCAGTGATTTCGGCAATCCGGGGTTTGATACCAAGGAAATCGGCAATTTCATCGATACATTCGATGTTGATCAGGGTCGAGTCCATGTCTGTTATCAACAGGCGGATGTTGTCGGGGGCAAAATCGGCGGGTAATGGATTGATGTCAAATGAATATTGCTGGCGCAACTGATTGAGCGTTGTATTATCGAGCTCGGCTGACAGCTGTAGTCGACAATAATTTTCTCTGGTTATTTTGTCCTTACACTGTAGTTGTGTGCATATATGTTCGATAGTCTGAGAGTCCAGTCCAGGCCCTTGCAGTATCAAAGCGCTCATCTTGTTTTCCGTTCAGTTGATTTGTGATTAGTCGTCATACAATGATACACCATCTGTTTGTTGTTTATGGGCTACATAAACAGTGTCAGCAATTCGTTCAAATGGCGGTGGCCAAGTTCGGTGGCCTTGATGTGGTGGATGTCCCGCTGCAACAGGCCACGTTGTTCAGCCTGTTGCAGGCCTTTTTCTATGAGCGCAAGGGTTTGGCCGGTGCGCTCCTGAAATTGTATGGTCGGGAATCCCTGTTGTAGTCGCAGTGTGTTCATCAAATATTCCAGTCCCACTTCATGGCGGCTGATGATACGTGAGTGCCCAATTGCCGTGTTACCGTTATTGGTGTTCCGGGCAGACTCAATATAGGTTTGTGGCTGGCGCGGTTTTGTTGTGCGCCGGATATGCTGGTGAAAGGCGTCGGAGATCTTGCCGTGGGCGCCGGCGCCGATACCGATGTAATCACCGAATTGCCAGTAGTTCAGGTTGTGTAGGCAGTGTTTTGACGAGCGGCAATAGGCCGAAATTTCATAGTGTTCAAAGCCGGCTGTTGCCAGTTGTTGCTGGCAGACCTGCTGCATGTCCCACAGCAGGTCATCGTCAGGTAGTGGCGGCGGTTGGTTATGGAATAAAGTGTTGGGTTCCAGTGTAAGCTGGTAGTGTGACAGGTGCTCGGGTTGCAAATCGAGGGCCTGATCCAGGTCGTCGATAGCCATGTTGAGTGTCTGATCCGGTAGTCCGTACATCAGGTCGAGATTGATGTTGTCGAAGCCGGCATGGCGAGCCGTGGCAAAGGCATGTCTGGCTTCGCTGCTATTGTGAATGCGCCCCAGTCGTTTCAGGCTGTAATCATTGAAACTCTGAATTCCGAGCGACAGGCGATTGATGCCGAGCTGGCGAAAATCTTTAAACTTCTCCTGTTCGACGCTGCCGGGGTTGGCCTCCAGTGTGATTTCGGCATGCGGTGCCAGTGGTAGCAGGGCGCGAAATCGGGCCAGTAGCTGATCCAGTCCTGCGGCGGACATCAGGCTCGGGGTACCGCCGCCAAAAAAAATGCTGTTGACTGTGCGGCCCCAGATGCCTGGTAGCTGCTGCTCAAGATCGGTGATCAGGGCATCAATATAGTCTTGCTCCGGTATAGCGTTTTTTGCTTCATGAGAATTGAAATCACAATAGGGACATTTGCGCTGACACCAGGGGATGTGCACATAGAGGCTCAGGGGGGGGAGTGTTGTAAAATTAAACAATGGTACGCACGTTTACTATGGCATCAAATCCCGGACTGGTGGATTGGCAGGGACTTGAGGAGGCAGGCAAGCGCCTGACCGCGGTGACTGATGCGATTTTTTGTGGCAGCGGATAATTCCGCCGAGGCGCAATCATGGTTTGGGACATAAAATACCGGATCATAACCAAAGCCGTTGCTGCCACGTGGTTCATACAGGATGCGGCCTTCCCAGGTGCCCTGGCAGATCAGCGGGGTTGGGTCCCTGGCATGGGACATGTAAACAATGACGCACTGGAAGCGGGCGCTGCGTTTTTCCTCGGGGATATCGTGTAATTCCCGCAGTAATTTATCGACATTATCGTGGTCGCTGGCATCGGGGCCGGCAAAGCGTGATGACCAGATGCCCGGCGCACCCTGCAGGGCATCGACCTCCAGCCCGGAATCATCGGCCAGTGCCGGAAGACCTGTCAATGCTGCGGCATGACGGGCCTTGATGATGGCATTTTCGACGAAGGTCAGGCCGGTTTCCTCGGCTTCAGCGATGGCGAATTCAGACTGGGGCACAATCACTGTTGCGAGCGGGGCCAGCAGCGCCTGGATTTCGGCGACCTTGCCGCGATTGCCTGTAGCCAGAACAATTTTATTCATGCTGTTACCCGTATGTACATGATCCCGGCCGGCGGCTCATGACAGTTCCAGTACAGCCCGCTGTTTTTCGATGAGCTGCTTGATGCCGTGGGCGGCCAGTTCGGTCATGGCGTTTAACTCTTCAGGCCGGAAGGCATGGCCTTCAGCCGTACCCTGAATCTCAATGAAGGCGCCAGACTCGTTCATAACAATATTCATATCGGTTTCGGCATTGGAATCCTCGGCATAATCAAGGTCGAGGACCGGCGTACCTTTATAGATACCCACCGATACCGAGGCAATATGACCATAAACCGGGTTTTTCGTGATTCGGCCCTTGTGCAGCAGATGGTTGACGGCGTCAACCATAGCCACATAGGCGCCCGTGATTGAGGCCGTGCGGGTGCCGCCATCGGCCTGGATTACATCACAATCGATAGTTATCGTATGTTCTCCCAGTGCTGACAGGTTAATGCCGGCGCGCAGGGAGCGGCCAATCAGGCGCTGAATTTCCAATGTCCGGCCGCCCTGCTTGCCGCGAGACGCTTCACGTGCCATACGCTGACCGGTGGAGCGTGGCAGCATGCCGTATTCAGCGGTGACCCAGCCCTTGCCAGAACCTTTGAGAAATCGGGGGATGTTGTTGTCGATGCTGGCATTACATAATACCCGGGTGTCACCAAATTCTACGAGTACTGAACCTTCGGCGTGACGGGTGAAGCCTCGGGTCAGGGTAATGGGTCTTAGCTCATCGGGTGATCGACCGCTGGGGCGCATGGCAACTCCTTCATTATCATAAAACAGCAGAGTATACCCTGCTTGCTGCTTGACTTGTTGTTGGTTGGCAGAAATTTTACCGGGGCTGCCCGTTGGGGCGGGTTTGCTGGTATGGTATAGGTTTATGATGCCATAAAGAAGGTGAGCATGATCAGAAGCATGACGGCCTTTGCCCGTCAGGAAGCTGAAACGGCTGTGGGCTTGCTGAGCTGGGAGTTGCGTAGCGTTAATCACCGCTTTGCCGAGATCAGCCTGCGCCTGCCGGACGATTTGCGTGGTTTGGAGCCGCAGCTACGTGAGGTTATTGCCGCCAGGGTCAAGCGCGGCAAGGTGGATGCGACGCTGCGCCTGCGCCCCCGGGCAGATGTTACAGAGTCTGCGACGATGAACGCGCAGCAGGTACAGTCGGTATTGCAGGCCTGTACGGATATTGAGGCGATGATGGATAACCCGGCCCGAATCAGCGCCCTGGAAATTCTGCGCTGGCCGGGCGTGTTGCAGGCGGCCGAGATCGATATGTCCCGGGTCAAGGGCGAGATCATTGCCTTGCTGGATAAGGCCCTGGAGGAATTGATAGAAACCCGTGGTCGTGAGGGAGAAAAGATCAGCGACTTGTTACAGACGCGTTGTCGAGCTATTTCTGCGCAAGTCGCCAGGGTGCGTGAATTGTTACCGGAAATTCTGCAGACCCAGCGGCAGCGTTTGTTAAAACGTCTGGACGAATTACGTGCTGAGCTGGATAGTGAGCGGCTGGAACAGGAAATGGCCTATTTGGCCCAGAAAATGGACGTTGAAGAAGAGCTGGATCGGCTCGATGTCCATGTATCCGAGATGGAGCGGATATTACTGCAGTCAGAGCCTAATGGCCGGCGCCTGGATTTTCTCATGCAGGAATTTAACCGCGAGGTGAATACCCTGGCCTCGAAGTCGGTGGCTGGTGTAACAACCCAGGCGGCCGTGGAAATGAAGGTGCTGGTTGAACAAATGCGCGAGCAGATTCAGAATGTTGAATAGGTGGAAATAATGACTGGGGATCAGCTTATACGGGGCTCATTATTTATCGTGGCCGCTGCCTCTGGTGCTGGAAAAACCAGTCTGGTCAGGGCCTTGCTTGGCACCCTGCCGGGCCTGGCCGTTTCAGTATCGACGACCACCCGGGCGATTCGGCCGGGTGAAACGGATGGTGTTGATTATCACTTTACCGATAAGGCGGATTTTGAGGCGCAGGTTGCAGAAGATTGTTTTCTGGAGCACGCACTGGTATTTGACCATTATTACGGCACTTCACGTGACACCGTTCAGGCCCAGCTGGATCAGGGGCTGGATGTGATACTGGAGATCGACTGGCAGGGGGCCCGCCAGGTGCATAAGCTAATGCCCGACTGTCGCGGTGTGTATATCCTGCCACCTTCGCGGCAGGTGCTGGAACAGCGCCTGCGCAGTCGTGGCCAGGATGACGAGTTGCAGATCCGGCGGCGTATGGATGATGCGGTCAGTGAGATGGTGCATTATGATGAATTTGACTATGTTATTGTTAATGATGACTTTGATCAGTCGGTACGGGAATTGCGGGCGATTTTTCTTGCCCGGCGCCTGGAAATCACCAATCAGTCCCGCCGTCATCGGGATTTGATCGCACAGTTATTGTCGTGATGGTGTTAATAAGGGGGCTGGTCGTAGTATAATTACTGGTTCGATCCGCTGTATAGCGGGCATCTATCGCAGTGTGATACAGATAGACTAATGTATTTATTGAATTTAGAGGTATACCAATGGCTCGAGTAACCGTTGAAGATTGTCTGGAAAATGTAGATAACCGCTTTAATCTTGTGCTGGTGGCGTCCAAGCGGGCGCGGCAGTTATCGAATGGTAAGGACGCTACCCTGGAATGGGAAAACGACAAGCCGACAGTGCTGGCCTTGCGAGAGATTGCAGAGGGTAATATTACTGCTGCTATCATGGACGAGATATCTGCCCGTGAGCATGCGGAAGCATCCCGGGTCGATGATGAAGAGCTTCAGGAAGAGGTTCAGGACCAGTCGTCTCCCGCAGCTTAGGTTTTTTGCACCCACATGACGCCCAGCTGCGTCATGTGTTTCGGCAATAAGCCTGTGTTATGTGTCTTGGTATATTTCAGTGTTGATCTGAACAGGCGGCTGTTATGACACAGGTAATTGCAAATCAGTTGGATGAGCTGAATGCCCGGCCCAAGGCGCTGGTTGCAGAACTGTGTGAGTCGCTGAACGATTATCTGGATTCCGAACAGATTGATATCGTATATCAGGCCTATCAGTACGGGGCCGCAGCCCATGATGGGCAATTTCGCCAATCCGGTGAACCTTATATCTGCCACCCCCTGGCAGTTGCACGTATCCTGGCCGGGATGCGTATGAATACGGAAAGTATTGTCGCAGCGATTTTACACGATGTGATCGAAGATACCGCAATCACCAAGGAAGACATTGCCGCGCGTTTTGGCGACGAGGTTGCGGCCCTGATTGACGGGGTTAGCAAGCTGACCCAGATACAGTTTGAGAGTCGTTTGCAGGCTCAGGCCGAAAATTTCCGCAAAATGATTTTGGCCATGGTTGAAGATATTCGTGTCATTATCATCAAGCTGGCGGATCGTTTGCATAATATGCGAACCCTGGGGGCGATGCGCCCCGACAAGCGGCGGCGCATCGCCCGTGAGACCCTGGAGATATATGCCCCGATCGCTAACCGCCTGGGCATGAACATGCTGCGTATCGAGTTGCAGGACCTGGGTTTTGCCGAGTCCTATCCCCTGCGATACCGCATTTTATCAGATGCGGTTAAACGTGTACGTGGTAATCGTAGAGAGGTGGTGTCAAGGATACTTTCTGCAATCGAGAATCGTTTGCAGGAGGAAGGGTTGACCAGCCACGTTGATGGTCGGGAAAAACACCTCTACAGTATTTATCAGAAAATGCGAGCCAAACACCTGTCGTTCAGTGATGTACTGGACGTATATGCCTTTCGTATTGTTGTTGACAGCGCCGATAGCTGTTATCGCGTATTGGGCGCTATGCATAGTTTATATAAACCGGTGCCAGGGCGCTTCAAGGACTATATTGCGTTACCAAAGACCAATGGTTATCAATCATTACATACGGTCCTGTTTGGTCCCTATGGTTTGCCGATCGAGGTGCAGATTCGAGCGGATGATATGGATAAGGTAGCCGAGGCGGGTGTTGCCGCGCACTGGTTATACAAGATGGGCGATGGCGCCAGCAGCAATGCTCAGGCCCGTGCCCGTGACTGGATGCGGGGGTTGCTGGAGATACAAAAGACGGCCGGTGATTCGCAGGAGTTTCTGGAGAGTGTAAAAATCGATTTGTTTCCGGATGTTGTCTATGTTTTTACCCCGCAGGGTAAAATTATGGAGCTGACCCGAGGAGCAACGGCCGTTGATTTTGCCTTTGCGGTTCATACCGATATTGGTAATCGTTGTGTAGCCGCCAAGATTGATCGCCGCCTGGCGCCATTAAGCTCCTCGCTGTTTAATGGTCAGACAGTGGAAATTATTACGGCCCCGGGTGCACGCCCCAACCCAGCCTGGCTGAATTTTGTTGTAACCGGCAAGGCCCGGGCCACCATTCGTGGTTATTTGAAAAATCTGAAGCGTGAAGAGGCTGCCGGGCTCGGGCGGCGTATGGTTGAACAGGCCTTGCAGGTTTATCAGCTCAACATTAACGATGTTGCGAATGAAACCATTGCAACAATGCTGGCTGAGGTGGGTTGTGACTCCCTGGATCAGCTTTTTATCGAGGTTGGGCTGGGGAATAAGCTGGCGCCGTTTATTGCCAAACGGTTGGGGGATAGTGCCCCGCCGGGTGCAGCCGAGGCGGGTAGTCATCCTATTCGTGATGTGTGGAGTCGTTACATGCCGTCCTGGCTCGGTGGTGCCCGTGTGCAACCGGCATTGTCTATCAAGGGTACCGAAGGCATGGTGATGAGTTATGCCAAGTGTTGTTATCCGATTCCAGGTGACCCGATTGTTGGTTTTGTTTCTTCCGGGCGTGGCATCGTGATTCATCGGGATTCCTGCAAGAATCTTACGGATGTCCGCAATCACCCGGAAAAATGTATTGATGTGCAGTGGGAGCCGGATACTGATAGTGAGTTTCCTGTCGAAATCCGGGTGGATGTCATCAATAGTCTGGGTGTGCTGGCGACACTGGCGACGGCGATTTCTGATCAGGGTGCCAATATCAATAATGTCGACATAGAGGATCGCGACGGGCGTATCAGTTCATTGGGCTTTGTTATAACCGTGCGCGGCCGCCAACATCTGGCGACTATCATGCGTCATGTGCGAGCGCTGGAACAGGTGACCCGTATTCGTCGCCGTGGATAAAACGGTTTATCGGCTTAGCATTTTTTTCATGTCGATTGAGTTATGCAATTTCTATCAGGATTATAGTAGGGGGGAGTGATGTCACGGGAGATTATTAGTACCGCGGCTGCGCCAGGCGCGATCGGTACTTATTCGCAGGCGGTTAAGGTTGATCATACTGTTTATTTATCAGGGCAGATTGGCTTGCATCCGGAAACCATGGAGATGGTTGATGGTGGTGTTGAGGCGCAGATTATCAGGGTGTTTGAGAATTTGCGTGCTGTCGCCAGGGCCGCCGGGGGTGATCTGGTGGATATAGTAAAATTGAATATCTTTCTTGCTGATTTGTCCCACTTTGCCATCGTTAACGAGATAATGGGTAGTTATTTTTCTGAACCCTTTCCGGCGCGGGCAGCGGTCGAGGTGTCTGCCCTGCCGCGCGCGGCCCTGGTCGAGATGGATGCTGTGATGCATCTGGCTTGAGGCTGTATGGTTAACGTGACGTCCCAGTGAATGTCGATAATAAATACCGTTAATCGTTCCCGCCCCATTGCCCCGGACCGGCAGGCGGCGCCATTGTCATTGCAATCGTCTGTGCAGCGCTTGCATGGTGTCGGTGACCGCACTGCCGCCAGCCTGGCCCGGCTGGGTCTGTGTTATATCCGTGATTTGTTATTTCACCTGCCACTGCGTTATCAGGATCGTAGTCGCCTGGTGCCACTGGGTGCCCTGGCGGCTGGCGATGAGGCGCTGATTGAGGGTGAAGTTTTATTGTCGGAGTTGCGTTTTGGACGTCGACGTATGTTGCTGGTCAAGATCGCTGATGGTAGCGGTATGTTGTTATTACGATTTTTTCATTTTAGTGAGCGACAACGAGAAGGCCTGACGCCAGGACAATGGTTGCGCCTGTTTGGTGAGGTCAGGGCATCTGCATCGGGTGGCCTGGAAATGGTCCACCCAGAATACCAAATTATACAGCAGCGGGGGGTGTTGCCTCTGGAGCCGGGCTTGACGCCGGTTTATCCCATGGGAGATGGCGTGCGGCAGGGTTTATTGCGAAAGTTGCTGGGCCAGGCGCTGATGGTGATGGACTCGCAACAGGCTGCGGCATTAAACATCGAATGGTTGAGCGGTAAAGAACGGGCCGAGCTGAATTTAATGGCACTGGATGATGCGATCAGGACGGTGCATTGTCCTGCATGTGATGTCTCGCTGGCCCTGTTACGTGAACGCCGTCATCCGGCGCAGCGGCGCCTGGCCTTTGAAGAACTGCTGGTGCAGCAACTCAGCTTGCGGCAGTTGCGTGAGCGCGTGCGCTGCCAGCAGGCGCCATTATGCCGGGGTGACGGTCGCCTGCGTGAGCAACTACAGAGCAATTTGCCTTTTGCATTAACTGCGGCACAGCAACGTGTTATTACTGAAATTGGCGCTGACCTGTCCTGTTCGAGTCCGATGCAGCGTCTGGTTCAGGGGGATGTGGGATCCGGCAAGACGGTTGTTGCGGCCCTGGCGGTGTTGCAGGTGATTGAGTCCGGATTGCAGGCGGCGGTGATGGCGCCAACCGAGTTGCTGGCCGAGCAGCATTATCGGGCCTTTTGTGACTGGCTGCAGCCACTGGGGGTAGAGGTGGCCTGGTTATCTGGCAAGCTTAAGGGCCGGGGGCGTGCACAGATGCTGGAAAAGATTAATAACGGTCAGGCGCGTATTGCGGTAGGCACCCATGCCCTGTTTCAGGAACAGGTCGTGTTTGAGCATCTGGGCCTGGTAGTGATTGATGAGCAGCACCGTTTTGGGGTTCACCAGCGTCTGGCTTTACGGGAAAAGGGCCGGCGTCATGGTTTTTATCCCCACCAGTTGATTATGACGGCAACCCCGATACCCCGCACTATGGTCATGACGGCTTATGCCGATCTGGATACGTCGGTGATTGATGAATTGCCGCCCGGGCGTGAGCCGGTGCAGACAGTCAGTGTGCCGGACACTCGGCGTGATGAGGTATTACAGCGTGTGCAACAGGCCTGCCAGAAGGGGCAGCAGGCCTATTGGGTTTGTACCCTGATAGAGGAGTCTGAGGTGTTGCAGTGTGAGGCCGCGACCGAAACAGCAGCATCGCTGGCTCAGGTTCTGACGGATGTGAAGGTGGGGCTGATTCACGGGCGTTTGAAACCGGCAGAGAAAGAAAGCCTGATGGTCCGCTTCAAGGCGGGCGAGCTTGATCTGTTGGTGGCAACGACGGTCATTGAGGTGGGGGTTGATGTGCCGAATGCCAGTCTGATGGTGATCGAGAATGCCGATCGTCTGGGACTGGCTCAGTTGCATCAGTTGCGTGGCCGAGTGGGACGTGGCCACCAGCGTAGCAGTTGTGTATTGATGTATCATCCGCCACTGGGGCAGCGGGGTCGGGATCGCCTGGCTATCCTGCGTGATAGTAATGATGGTTTTGAGATAGCCCGCCGCGATCTGGAGTTGCGCGGTCCGGGAGAGGTATTGGGGACCCGGCAGACGGGTGAGATGCAGTTTCGTGTGGCTGATCTGCTGCGGGATCAGGATATGATACCGCTGGTTAATCGTGTGGCGGCGGGTATGTTCAGTGCTACACCGCAGCGTGTTCAGCCGCTTATTGAGCGCTGGTTGGGTGGTGCGGCTCAATATGGTGAGGTATAGCTGGGGTCGTGGTCAGTCGATGGTTTGACCTATGATGATAAGGGAGCGGGTATTTGCCTGACAGAATAAATCATTCATTCATAACAGGGCGGTGGCAGGATGCCGATGCGGTATTGCGGCGAGCATTACCGCATGCAATGCGGGGCTGGTTGTATGATCCCTGTTCATTAACCCAGCGTTTACAACAGGCCTGTGCTGAAAACGGGGCTGGGGGTTTTGCCGTACGGGTGCAGTCTCAGCGTCGTCAACGTCCTTTGCGCAGTGAGCGTCGCTTGCTGGGCATGCAGGATCATGAGTTTGCTCTGGTGCGCCAGGTACAATTAATGTGTGCCGGTGAGCCCTGGGTGTTTGCGCGCACGGTAGTGCCATTACGATCGCTGCGTGGCAGAGGGCGACGTTTGGCCTGTCTGGGTAACAGGCCGTTGGGGGCTATGTTGTTTGCTGACAAGAGTATACGGCGCGGGCGTCTGCAGGTGGCCCACGTGATGGCCGGGGATGCCATTTTTGAAAATGCGATTGATGGCTTGAAGGTGCTACCTGAGGCTATCTGGGGGCGGCGTTCAGTGTTTCATTTTGCTGGTCGGCCACTGCTGGTGAACGAATTTTTTTTGCCGGGTGTTGCTTGTTGTCCAGCGCGCTCATGGCCCAGACAGGCGGCCTGAGTGATGGTTATAGGGCGAATCCTGGAACGTAGTCTGCAATATTATCTGCTCATGCGGTTTGATCGCCCGATAGGTATTTTTCTGTTGTTATGGCCAACTTTGTGGGCCTTGTGGGTTGCTGCCGAGGGTATGCCGGATGGCTGGGTGCTGACGGTGTTTGTAGCAGGCGTGGTAATAATGCGTGCGGCAGGCTGTGTTATTAATGATGTTGCTGATCGGGATTTTGACCCGCATGTCAGTCGTACCCGGGAGCGACCGGTAGCGAGCGGCCGTGTGAGTCCCAAAGAGGCCCTGATTCTGTTTATGGTTCTGTGCCTGCTGGCCTTTGTGCTGGTGTTGACGATGAATCAGCTGACCATCATGCTGGCCATTGTTGGCGCCTTACTGGCCGCAAGTTATCCCTTTGTTAAACGTTATACCCATTTGCCGCAGATATATCTGGGTATGGCCTTTGGCTGGTCGGTGCCGATGGCTTTTGCGGCGCAGACCGGTGCGGTTCCTGTGATTGCCTGGTTGTTTTTTATAGCTACAGTGTTATGGGCAACGGCCTATGACACCATGTATGCGATGGTTGATCGGGCCGATGATTTGCGTATCGGCGTAAAATCGACGGCGATACTGTTTGGCGATGCGGATCGGATTATTATCGCCGTGATTCAGGGTCTGTTTGTACTGGTGCTGTGGATGGCCGGTCTTCGTCTGGAGCTGGGTGGTTATTATTACGCCGCATTGCTGCTTGCCATGGTGTTGCTTGTCTATCAGCAATATCTGATTCGAGAGCGGATCCCGGCGCGATGTTTTCGGGCCTTTTTGAATAATAACTGGGTGGGAATGGCGTTGTTTCTTGGGCTGGTAATGCAATACCGTTGATCATTTCGGTGCTGTCTGGCGATTGTCAGGCAGCGAAAAAACTGTCTTCGCTGTCCTCATCGGCCTAAAATATGCCATATGTTTAATTATGTATATTCAGGGGCATTATTTTGAGCCCGCTGTGCCGCAAAATCTTTTTCAGGAAGTGGTTCCGATCATGTTGATGTCTGTGTTGGCGATAGTCGGGGGTTTTGTTCTGCTGGTCTGGGGTGCTGAGCGTTTTGTGCTTGGGGCCTCGTCTACGGCGCGCAGCTTCGGGGTGTCGCCATTGATTGTGGGTCTGACGATCGTTGGCTTTGGCACATCGGCGCCGGAGATGCTGGTGTCCGGTGTTGCTGCCTGGGAGGGTAATCCGGGCCTGGCTATTGGTAATGCCCTGGGTTCGAATATTACCAATATTGCCCTGGTACTGGGTCTGGCGGCATTGATTAAACCGCTGGAAGTCCATTCCCAAACGCTGCGCCGTGAGTTGCCAATATTATTGTTGATCATGGTGCTGGCCTGGGTGTTGTTGCTGGATGGCGAGCTGGGTCGTGGCGATGGCTTGATGTTGTTGCTGGGGATGGTGGTGATGATTTACTGGCTGGTCAGGCTGGGTTTAAGTACCCGCTCAGACCCGATGACCAGTGAATATGATGCCGAGATGCCAAAACAGATGCCGGTCTGGACAGCATTGATGTGGTTGTTGCTGGGCCTGGTCGTGTTGTTTGTGGGGTCGCGTATACTGGTGCATGGGGCTGTTGATATTGCCACGCAGCTGGGCGTTAGCGACCTGGTTATTGGTCTGACCATCATTGCTATTGGCACCAGCCTGCCGGAACTGGCTGCTACCATTATGAGCGCCCTGCGTAATGAACATGACATTGCGATCGGCAATGTTATCGGTTCCAATATGTTTAATCTATTAGGGGTTATGGGTTTGCCAGGTTTGTTGGCCCCGGGGCCGGTGGCCGCCGAGGTACTGCGGCGTGATTACCCGTTAATGGTGGGTTTGACGCTGGGTCTGTTTGTTATGGCCTATGGTCTTAAAGGTGGACATGGCCGGATTAATCGTCTGGAGGCGTGTGTGCTGGTCGGCGTATATGGTGTTTATCTGTATGTTATTTACCGTATGTCGGTTTGATCCTGATAGTTGAGTGATTGTATGGTGTGTTTATTTTGTAGGAGAAGGGTGTGCAGGTAGAAAAATTCGAGGTTGCCAATGTTAAGTGCGGCGGTTGTGTGACAGCCATAAAAGAAGGTTTGCTGACGCTGGCGGGTGTTCATGACGTGCAGGTGGATATTAGCAGCGGACAGGTTGAGGTCGAGGGTGATAATCTGTCGCAACAGGAGTTACAGAGTACGCTGGCCGATTTGGGATACCCTGTCCGTTAATAGGATCAATCGATCAGCAATGGTGGAGCAATCATGACTGATAATGAAGTGCCGGAGAAGGCTCTGGAGGCGCAGAAGTTACAGCAGCTGGGGCGGGCGGTTCTGGAAATAGAGGCCGATGCGGTGCGTGCCCTGCAACAACGCATCGATGCAAATTTTATTGCGGCCTGTCGTTATATGCTGGCCTGCCAGGGTCGTATCGTGGTTGTTGGTATGGGTAAGTCGGGTCATATAGGCAGCAAGGTGGCCGCTACCTTTGCCAGTACCGGCACGCCGGCTTTTTTTGTTCATCCGGGTGAGGCCAGTCATGGTGACCTGGGTATGATAGTAGCGGGCGATGTGGTTCTGGCAATTTCAAATTCGGGTGAGACCGATGAAATTCTGACTATATTGCCATTGATCAAGCGCCTCGGCGTGCCCTTGATTACACTGACCGGCAATCCGGACTCACGTATGGCCCGCGCGGCAACGGCCAATATTGATATCAGTGTTGAGAAAGAGGCCTGTCCGCTGGGGCTGGCACCTACCTCGTCAACCACGGCAACATTGGCTATGGGTGATGCCCTGGCCGTGTCATTGCTTGAGGCGCGTGGTTTTACCGCTGAAGATTTTGCCCGCTCACATCCAGGGGGGCGGTTGGGGCGGCGTCTACTGTTATTGATTGATGAAATTATGCATTGCGGTGACAGTATACCCAGGGTTGCCGAGAGCGTCAGTTTAAGTGAGGCCCTGGTGGAGATGACCAGAAAGGGGCTGGGTATGACGGCGGTGGTGGCTGCCGATGGGCATCTGGCCGGAATCTTTACGGATGGTGATTTGCGGCGGGTCCTGGATCATCGTATTGATGTTCATGAGGTGGGTATACGTGACGTTATGACCGCTGGCTGCAAGACAGCCCGTCAGGGTATGCTGGCTGCAGAGGCCTTGCAGATGATGGAAGAATATAAAATTAATGCACTGCTGGTTGTGGACGAAGAAAAGCGGCTGGTTGGGGCGTTGAATATGCATGATCTGTTACGGGCTGGTGTGGTTTGATGCCATGTGGCCTTGTTAATGTGTTGAGGGGTGTGTATGCGAGAAATTAGTGAGCGTGCGGCCAGGGTGCGCCTGGTTATTTTTGACGTTGACGGTGTGTTGACCGATGGCAGTCTTTATATCGATGCCGATGGCCGCGAACTCAAGGCATTTCATTCCCGTGATGGCCATGGCATGAAGATGTTACAGCAAAGTGGTGTCGAGATCGGAGTTATTACCGGGCGGACATCGGAGGTGGTTAATCATCGTATGAGCAGTTTGGGTGTAGAGTATGTCTATCAGGGGCAGCAGGAAAAATTGCCGGCCTTTCTGGAGTTGCTGGATAAGCTTGGGCTTGAGGCCAGTCAGGTGGCCTATGTGGGGGATGATGTGGTTGATTTACCGATTATGTGTCGGGTGGGCCTGGCGATTGCGGTGCAGGATGCCCATGGCCTGGTGTGTCAGCATGCCCATTGGCAAACCCGGCTGCCAGGTGGGCGTGGAGCCGCACGTGAGGTTTGTGAACTGATCATGGCCGCTCAGGGGTCATTAGAGCCCTGTATGCAGGGTTATATTGATACCTCTGCCTGACAGTCCTGATGCAGTGAATACAGGTCTGATGATGTATCGTCTGGGTAGTCGGGACCGGATATCGTGGCCATGATCGGCTTTTTCGGTAGCCGGCGTTTTTCATTGACGCTGATTTTGCTGGCGGCGGCGGCGCTGTCCTGGTGGTTGTCGCATGGGCCGGAAGATTTGCTGTTTAGCCCTAAACCCTTATTGCGACATGAACCAGATTATTTCCTTGAAGATTTTTCCCTGACAGTGGCCGGTGATGATGGTTTGCCTCGCTACCGTATGACCGGCGTGAGTATGACTCATTATCCGGATACCGACTCCGCCCTGCTGCAACAACCACGTCTGGAGATCACGGCAGCCGGTGGTAAGTTATGGATTATTACGGCTGGCCAGGCGCAAACCGAGAAAAATGGGGAGTTTGTTCATCTTGAGGAGGGAGTGTCTATCTATCGCGATGGTGATGACAAGGCGTCGGAGATAGGTCTGCAGACTGAGGTGCTGGATGTCTATGTTGCTGAAGATTATGCGGTTACTGACCGGGATGTCATCATCCGCCAGCCCTATGGTGTGACGCGGGCACAGGGCATGCGTATCAATTTCCCGCAGCGACAATTATACTTGAAGTCCCGAGTTAGAGGTGAATATGCGTTGCCGGCTGGTTGATATTATTGGGTTGCTGTTAATGCTGGTCTGCGGCATGGCTATGGCGCTGACCAGTGATCGGCAGCAGCCCATATATATAGAGTCGGAAGAAATGGATGTTGATGATCTGCAAGGTGTTAGTGAGTATCGGGGCGCCGTGCGCTTTTCCCAGGGTAGTATCATCCTTCAGGCTGATCGGGTTGTAGTGATTGGGCAACAACGGGGCCTAAAGAAAGTGATTGCTCATGGCCAGCCGGTACATTTGAGCCAGCAGATGGATGATGATCAGGGTGAGATGCGTGCGGTAGCGCAAAAGATAGAATATCTAATTAAGAGTGATAGCCTGTTCTTGCAGGGAGATGCCAAGCTCTGGCAGCATGGTAACGAATTCAGTGGTGATGAGATCGAATATCATTTGAAAAAAGAAACCGTTGTTGCTCGTGGTGATAAGGAGCAGGAAGGTCGGGTGCGGATTGTTATCCAGCCCAAGGATGGCCAGGTACCCCAGTCTTCGCAAACCAAGGCCGGGGAAAAACTGCCTTGACAGTATTAGCGGTGCAGCATGTTTCCAAGCGCTACCGTGATGTTCAGGTCGTGCGTGATGTGTCATTGCGGGTTAATGGTGGTGAGACCGTGGGTTTACTGGGTCCAAATGGCGCCGGTAAAACGACCTGTTTTTATATGATTGTTGGTTTGGTGCCCTGTGACAAGGGCGCCATTAATATGGGTGATCAGGATATCACACGGGTTCCTATGCATG
>Ga0316190_10000429_pt1 | contig 28859 bp, 21 predicted proteins | sample Eddworburrow2_MG_FD_204929 | JGI IMG/M metagenome (GOLD analysis project Ga0316190, IMG submission 204929) | Coastal sediment microbial communities from Maine, United States - Eddy worm burrow 2 | ecosystem: Environmental > Aquatic > Marine > Coastal > Sediment | place: USA: Maine | collected... | reverse complement strand
GTGTGATCAACCTGTCCTCCGACAAAGGCCAGGTCCTGCGGGAGGCGTTTCGGGTGCTGGGGCCGGGTGGGCGCCTGGCGGTGTCCGACGTCGTTGTGCGGGGCGCCATCGATCCCGAGATTCGCTGCAGTGCCGAAGCATGGATCGGCTGTGTTGCCGGCGCTTCGGAGGAGGATGAGTACCGGTCGCTGCTCACTCGGGCCGTTTCATCGATGTCGAGGTGGTGCCCACCCGCCTCTATGAGCTGGCCGATGCCGCAGAGGTCCTTGCGGCGAACGGTATCGATCTCGACAAGGTCGCCGCGGTCGAGGGACGAATAATGTCGGCGTTCGTGCGGGCCACAAAGGCCGAGGCCGGGGACGTCAGCGGTCCAGCCGGCGACTGAGATCGAGCCCGTTGTGCGCTGAGGGTCCTCCGACCGCTCGCCGGCGGGCCATACTCGGGTTATGGCCACTCCTGCGGTGATGCCCGGCGCGACGGTTGTCGGACGCGATGTCCTGCGATTATCCGGTATCGACACCATCTCGTTCCTTCAGGGACAGCTCAGTCAAGATATCGAGGCCCTCGCCGTCGGCGAGTCAGCCTGGTCTCTGCTGCTTCAGCCCCAGGGCAAGATCGACGCGTGGCTTCGAGTGAGCCGGTCCTCCGACACCGACGTGGTGATCGACGTCGATGAGGGGTGGGGCGACGAGGTTGTCGCCCGCCTGGAACGGTTCAAGCTCAGGGTCGACGTCCAGATCGAGCGGCTCGACTGGACGATGATCGCGTTGCGCGGGGCAGGCTCTGCAGCTCAACCCGTGCCCGAGGCCACGATCGCGGCCGATGCGGGCTGGCCCGGAGTCGAGGGAGTCGACCTGCTCGGACCGGATGTCAGATCACCCGCGGACATCGCAGAACGAACGGTGGCGGACTACGAGTCGCTGCGCATCGAAGCGGGGATCCCGGCCATGGGGAGCGAGCTCGATGGGGGCACCATCCCCGCGGAGGCCGGCATCGTGGAGCGCTCGGCCAGCTTCACGAAGGGTTGCTACACGGGCCAGGAGCTGGTGGCCCGTATCGACTCCCGCGGCTCGAACACCCCCCGCCATCTCCGACGCCTCGTGATCGAGGGCGACGAGGACATAGAGACGGGCGCGGAGGTGGCCCAGGCCGGCCAGACGGTCGGAACGGTCACCTCGGCGGCCTGGTCAACCCGCCTCGACGCCACGGTGGCTCTCGCCTACCTCAAACGCGCCGCCGAAGTCCCAGGCCGAGCCGAGGTCGATGGACGCGCGGCCGAGGTCATGGCCCCTTGATGTCCTGAACCGTTCGACCGATGGTTCGGCCGTCAAAGGGGGTCGTGGCCAAGGTGGCGAAATCGGGCACAGGGCGGGCCAGTTCGGGGTCGGAGGCGAAGAGCTGCTCCAGGGCGTGGGCCGCGCTGAGCAGCTCATGGTCGCCGTACATCGGCCCGATCACCTGGATGCCGAACGGTGCGCCCGTTTCATCGAGGCCGGCCGGTAAGGCGGTCACGGGGTGGCCGACCACGGTCAATGACGCAGTGAGGGCCAGCCAGGCCATGTAGTTCTCGATGGGCGCGCCATCCATTTCCCGCGGATACAGGTCCTTCCACGGAAACGGGGGGAGGCCCACACCGGGCGTGATGACGAGATCGAAGTCGTCGAACACCGCCGCAAAGCGCCGGTAGAGCTCGACCTGGCGGCGTCGGGCCTTGGCGATCTCCGCCATCGGGGTGCCGAGCGCAGCGTCATAGGTGTTGCGAATGTTCGGGTTGAAGCCTTCGTCCCAGGATTCGGCGTCGTGGCTGTACTGGGCGACGAACACGTCCTGGCGGATCAGCCAGTCGATGCCCGAGGCTTCGGTCAGGTCGATCTCATGCCACTCACAAGACTCCACATGGGAACTGAGCTTGTCGACCCGACGCTCAAAAGACCGTCGTATCGATTCCGAAACGAGCACGCCACCAAGATCGGCGCTCACCGCGACGCGGAGGCCGCTGAGATCCACCGGGTCTAGGGAGGCGAACGCTGCGGCGTCCAGCGGAAAGGCCATTGGGTCGAGCCGGGAGGTCCGTTGGGCGATCACCGACAACAGCAAGGCCGTGTCGGGCACGGTGCGACCCATAGGGCCCTGCACGCTGTAGTTGGTCTGGGGGATGGTGCGCGCTTCGTGAGGAACGACCCCGGGCGTGGACCGATGCCCGACCACACCGCAATAGCAGGCCGGGATGCGCAGACTGCCGCCGTGGTCGGAACCGGTGGCGAGCGGGGCCATGTTTGCGGCCAACGCCACTGCTGAACCACCCGAGGAGCCGCCGCACGTCCGTGTGACGTCAAATGGGTTCCCGGTGGCGCCGAAGAGGCGGTTCACCGTGTTGGCCCCGATGCTGAACTCCGGGATGTTCGTCTTCCCGATGACGATCGCGCCGGCCGCTCTGATCTTGGCCACGATAGGGGCGTCCTCGGTAGGGACATGGTCGGCGTATGCCTCACTACCGAATGTGGTGCGTAGGCCCTCGGTCGGCTGGAGGTCCTTGATAGCGATGGGGAGCCCGTGCAGGGGTCCGAGCGGACGCCCGGCCGCGACGGCTTCGGCGGCGGCCCGGGCTTCGAGCCGGGCCCGCTCGTCGGCCCTGATGACCATGGCATTCACCGCCGGGTCGATCCGGTCGGTCTGGGCGAGACATGACTCCAACAGCTCGACCGGTGACAGGTACCGGTCGCCGATGAGCCGCCGAGCTTCGACGGCCGACAGATCACAGGGCTCGGACATGAGCGCACGGTAGTGCAGGCAGGAGATTGGTGAGGCTCCGGCCCGCGCCCCAGGGGCCGATCAGAAGTCGGTGTGGGTGCTTTCCATCCGCGAGGGAATGGGTCCGGCCATGGCCTCGGTTCCGTTGACCCGCGGCGGATGGTCGGTCTCCGAACCGTTGGCACACGGGCCAGGATCGCTCTCGACATCGTTGAGGTCTGGCGTATGGTCTCCGTCGGAGCCGTTGGTGCGGCGGGCCCGGTCGAAGGGCACGACGGCGACGAGCTTGTCCCCATGGAACTCGTCGAGCAGCCGATCCCGCTCGGCGGTCATCTCGGTCAGGCGGTCCATGGTCACCCGATAGTCGGTCTCGATCCGATCGCGCTGGTCGACCACGTGATCTCGCTCGGCGAAGGCCCGATCCCGGTCGGCGAGCAGGATCTCACGGTCGTTGGCCGCCGTGTCGCGCTCGGAGCGCAGGCGGTGACGCTCGCGGGCCAGGCGTTCCGACTCCTGGTTGGACACCGATTGGCGACCCGCCTTGAACAGCAGCCAGCCCACCAGGACTCCCAACAACAATGCCAGCATCAACAGGAGCGTGATCTCGGTGATTATGTACAGCAACGGTCCTCCTCTCGGTCAGTTTATATTTCCTCTCCTGGTCCCCTCATGGTCTGTGGCCCGCAACGGCTCTATTGGCGGGCGAGCGTCTGGTCGATGCTCGCTTGGCCCACCACGAAGTCGATACGGCGTTGTTTCTTGCTCAGCTCGATGTCCGACAACCCGGTGGGATCGATGTCGGCCAGGTCTTTTTCGCCTCGACCGAGGTCGAGCAGGTCAGTGGCGGCGCGGGCCCCGGTGTCGACCAGGTGCTGAGCGGCTGCTTTCGCTCGATTGGAGCTGAGCACCAGGTTGGAGTCTGGTGTCCCCGACTGATCGGTGTGACCGACGATCAGCACAGGAGGGAGGGGATACTGTTTCAACGATACGGCGACCTTGTCGAGCACGCTCTTGCCCGTCGGGGTGAGGGCGGAATCCGCGAGCTCAAAGAAGGCCTTCGTCTGGCCGATCTCCGCCTGAAGCGCTTCCTCTTGGGCTTCGAGAAGGGTGTTCTTGATCTTTTCGTCGAGCCTGGTCGTCTGTGCGGCCAGGTCGAGCTCCACGGTGTTGTCCACGATGCGCAGTCCCGTCTGGGTCGCCGCCTCGATCGCGGAGTTCAGCTCGGTCTCCGCCCCAACCTGGGTGATGTCACCCGAGATGGTGACGGTATCGTCGTCGAACTCGATCGACGCCTCACCCGCTCGTGAGATCTGTCCGAGCAGCTCGCTCACGGCGTTCCGCCTCTACCTGTGAACCGATGACGCCGCTCAGAACAAAGGTCTGGCTCTGATCGTCGAATTGGCCGCGCAGCGACGCCAGCTCGCGGACTGGTGGCGGTGGGGGTGGTGCGTCGTGGGGGGGCTGGTCCGGTCCACGACCGTCCGCACGCTCTTCACCCTGCTGACCCTCTGGTCGGCCAGCTGGGAGCGCTCGATCGGCGCCACCCCTGTGAGCTCACCGGCCCGTCCATCAAACCGGATCGAGAACTCATCGAGCCCCTCGGACCGTAGGGCCTGATCGGCCCGCTCGGTCAGATCCTGTTCGACCGCGGGAACCGACCAAAATACCCCTCCCCCGAGTAGACCGATGAAGCCGATCACGCCCACGGGCAGCGCGAAAGTGCGCATCTTGGTCTCCTTCGGTCAGCCATCCCACGCTGTCCGGTTCGTCCAGCCCCCGCCGCCGGGTTGACGAGCCGTTCCTCACTGCAATCGGACAGAACCCTCAGCCATGCAAACCTTTGACGCCCTGAGTAGGGTATCGACCGCGTTCAGAAATATTCGAGGACTGGTCGGCGGCTCGTGTTGGCCCTCGCAGCCCCGGCCCTTCGCCTTCAGAAACCGGCGAACCCGGGGATCAGGCCCGGGGATCAGGCCCGGGGATCAGGCCAGCCGGACCTCCACAGAGCCGATTCCGCCATAGTCCGCCGTCCAGAGGTCGCCGGCCTGGGCCTCCATGCGACAGAACGCACCGGTGATCACCCGATGCCCGGCCTCTATGCGCCGTCCGTGGCGAGCGAGCACGGCGACCAGCCGGTTCAGCGAGGCCCAGTGATCATCGAGCACGTCTTTGCTGATGTGGTGGGCCCGTTGCTCACCGTTGCTGGCCATGAGGACCTCGACCTCGTTCAGATCCCCGATATCGGTGATCCCCGATCCTTCGACCACACCCCACTGGGCCATGCCGTCGGCGACCATCATCGGAAAGTCGAATGGCCCGCTCCCCGCGCGGAATTCGTTCAGCTCGAACCCGGCCGAAACCCGGGAGACCGCGCCGCGTAACTCGTCTTCGCTGGGGTTCGATCCCTCGACGGCTTCTCCGAAGGTGAACATCATTTCGGGCTCGACCCCGCCCTGGGTGAGTACCGCGGCCTCTACGCTCGACCCGGACGGGAGGATACGTTCCGCGAGAATATGTCCGAACGGCCGCTCGTCCACCCCGATCCCCTTGCGGGCCCGCGGTGAGGTCAGCCCCACCTTCCAGCCACCCAACCTGGCACCCTCGGCGATCTTGCGGTCGAGCAATGCGAGCTGCACATCGAGTCCCTGCTCATAGCTCAGGGACCCGACGAGCGGTGCCGGGCGGTAGTCGCCCTGCTGCGCGGCGGCCCACATCTGATCGGCGACCAACTCCACATCGACACTCATCGCCCTCAATCTAGTGTCCTGACACAGAGGTTCGTTTATGAAGTCGGCGAGGGATCGGCCCGGCGAATTCGAAGCATGACTTCTGTGTCAGGACACTGGTGTCCGGTGTCCGGGCACGAGTTCTGCTGTCCGTCGAGCAGGCTTTGACCGTTCGATCGCAGGCCGGCGTGAGGTGCCGGCCTGAGGTGCCGGGGTGATGTGCCGGGGTGATGTGCCGGGGTGATGTGCCGGGGTGAGGTGCCGGGGTGCTGTGCCGGGGTGAGGTGCCGGCCTGAGGTGCCAGGGTGATGTGTTTGTGCGGTGCGGTGCGTGCGGCGCTGTCGGTCGTGCTGGGTGGTGTAGGAAGTGGACACACGAAGCCAACAGCAAGGGGGCCATGGATCGTGTCGATGCTTACGCCGTATCGCGTCCTCGATCTGACCGGTGACACCGATCAGCTCGCCGGCCAGTTTCTCGCCGGTCTCGGCGCGGAGGTGATCCTCATCGAGCCGCCCGGCGGCGCGAAGAGCCGACGTCGAGGGCCCCACGTCGGCGACGAACCCGGCCCCGAACGGGCCATTCCCTACCTCGCCTACAACCGGGGCAAGAAGGGTGTGGTCCTCGATCTCGATACCGAGGATGGTCAGCGCTCGTTTCGAGCTCTGGCCGCCTCGGCCGACGTGCTCATCGAGTCGGACAAGCCCGGGATGATGAACGGTCGTGGTCTCGGGCCTGACGATCTGGCCGAGCTGAACCCGGGCCTGGTGTATGTCTCGATATCCGCGTTCGGTCAGGACGGCCCCAAGGCCGGCTATGAGAGCTCGGATCTCACCCTGTTCGCCGCCGGGGTCACGATGTCGTTGACCGGCGACGAGGACCGGGCCCCGTTGCGGATCTCGATCCCCCAGGCGCGGCTGCACGCCGCTACCACCGCCGCGAGCGGCGCTCTTGTGGCGCTGACCGAGCGGGCCCAGTCCGGGCGGGGTCAACACGTTGACATCTCGATCCAACAGGTACTTCCCGTCGCCACGCTGGGCGCGGTGCTGGCCCACGCCGTCCACGGCGCGGCTCCGGGCCGCTCCGGTGGTGGGGTGCGCCAGGGTCCGATCGACCTGCGGTTCGTGTGGCCGGCCAAGGACGGGTTCATCTCGATGACCCATGTGTTCGGTCCCGCGATCGGACCGGTCACCGCCCGGCTGATGGCGTGGGTCCACGAGGAAGGGTTCTGCGACGAAGCGACTCGGGACAAGGACTGGGTCGACTACGGAATGATGCTCAGCGACGGTCGGGAGCCCATCGAGGAGTTCGATCGGGTCAAGGCCTGTATCGCGGCATTCACCAGCACCAAGACCAAGGCCGAGCTGCTGGAGGGCGCGATGGAGCGCCGCCTGCTGATCGCGCCGACCACCACGTGCGCCGATGTGGCGGGCAGTGAGCAGCTCGCACACCGCCAGTTCTGGGAGGACGTCGACTATCCCCATCTCGGGGTGACGCTGCGCCATCCGGGGGCGATCGCCGGATTCTCGGCCACCCCGATGACCCCGCTCGGTCGGGCTCCGACCCTTGGCGAACACACCGACGAGATACTGGCTGCGCTGCCGGGCGCCGCGACCGCGGTGACCTCTCCCCCGCCTGGGGGCGAGGCCGAGCCGTCGGCCCCGCTCGAGGGGCTGAAGGTGCTCGATCTGATGTGGGCGGTGGCCGGTCCGGGGTTCACCCGAACCCTCGCCGATTTTGGCGCAACGGTGGTGCGCGTGGAGTCGGTCAACAAGATCGACGCCGCCCGTGCCTTCGGTCCGTTCATCAACAACGACCCCGGCGCGGATGGCTCCGCCCTGTTCCAGAACGTGAACGCCGGCAAGCTCGGCATGGCTCTCGACCTGACGAAGCCCGGCGCGATCGACGTCGTGAAGGACCTCATCCGGTGGGCCGACGTGCTCACCGAGGCGTTCTCCCCGCGAGCGATGGCCGCGTGGGGTCTCACCTATGAGGAGATCAAGGAGCTCAACCCGAACATCATCATGTTGAGCTCGTGTCTCATGGGTCAATCGGGCCCGTTGGCGATGTTCGCCGGCTACGGAAATCTTGCCGGCGCGATCATGGGATTCTACAGCGTGACCGGCTGGAACGACCGCGCCCCGACCGGCCCGTACGGGGCCTACACCGACTACATCGCCCCCGCGATATCGGTCACCGCGCTGCTCGCAGCGCTCGACCACCGTCGGCGGACCGGCGAGGGCCAGTACATCGATTTCTCTCAGGGCGAGGGGGCGCTGTCGTTCCTCGCCACCCCCCTCGTGGACTTCTCGGCCAACGGCCGGGACGCACAACGCCAAGGCAACTCCGACCTGGAAATGGCGCCCCACGGGGTCTATCGAGCAGCCGGCGTCGACGAATGGGTCGCGGTGGCATGTGAGACCGACGAGCAGTGGGCGGCGCTCGCCGCCGAGATGGGCGACCCCACCTGGACCGGCGACACGACGCTCGGGGAGCGGGCCAACCGGCTCGCCCGCCGCGAGGAGCTCGACGCCGCGGTCGAGGCCTGGACGACCGACCAGGACCCGAACGCGCTCGAAGTACGGCTGCAGGCCAGCGGGGTGCCCGCTCACCGGGTGCTGACCCCGGTGACCGCGTTCGGTGACGAACAGCTCGAACACCGGGGGCACTGGCTGAAAGTGGAGCACTCCCTTCACGGTGAGACCACCGTCGAGATCAACCGGACCAAGCTCAGCCGGACCCCGGCACGAACCAAACGGGGGGCGCCCACCATCGGTGAGCACACCTTCGAGATTCTTACCGACATTCTCGGCTACGACGGCGATCAGATCGCCGAGCTCGCCGCCGCCGAAATGCTCGAGTAAGCCACTGGCCCTCGTGACCAACGCCGCGGCGCAGACTCGGTTCGGTCACGAGGGCCACACCGGTGCCGGTGAGGCGTGTCCCGGACGCGAACCGGTCAGATCCTCATCGATCCTTGAGTTCTCGAATCTCATCGGCCACTCGTTTGGCATCGGGCCGATCCTTGAGTTCTCGAATCTCATCGGCCACTCGTTTGGCATCGGGTCGATCCCGGAGTTTGCCGATCTCATCGGCTACTCGTTTGGTGTCCGGCCGATTCCTGAGGTTGCGTATTTCATCGACGACCCGGCGTAGCCCGTGGTGTGATCCACGATCTTTGGCTGTCATTGGGTCTCGCTCCTCGATCGGCGGATGACGCGGGGTGGGCCAGCGTTTCGAGCGAGTGCATCGACATGACTGAGACCGCTCGAACAAAGCCTACGCAGCTCCGACCCGGCCCTGCGCCGATCCATACCGTGGGTCACGCCTAGGGTTTGGGAATGGCCGACCTTCTCCGAGATCGAACCGTTCCCCGAGCCCGGCTGCGGGAGCTCATCGCCGGGGATGAGCCGGTGCTGTTGCCCGGCTGTTACGACGCGCTCGGAGCCCGGCTGATCGGCCAGGCCGGTTTCGACGCGGTCTACATGACCGGTTTCGGCACCTCCGCGTCCCTGTTGGGCCGCCCCGATGTAGGGCTGCTCGGCATGAGCGAGATGGCCGACAACGCACGCCGAATCGTTCAGGCCACCGACCTGCCTGTCGTGGCCGATGCCGACACCGGCTATGGCAACCCCATCAACGTGATCCGGACGGTCCAGGAATACGAACGGGCGGGGGTGTCAGGCCTGCACCTCGAAGACCAGGTCATGCCGAAACGGTGCGGGCACATGGACGGCAAGGCGGTCGTGCCCGTCGGCGAGATGGTGGCCAAGATCGAGGCGGCGGTGAGCGCCCGCACCGACCCGGACCTGGTGCTGATCGCCCGGACCGACGCCCGCGCCGTCGACGGGCTCGACGCGGCGCTGGACCGGGCGCGGCGCTGTCATGATGCCGGTGCTGATGTGCTGTTCGTGGAGGCGCTCCAGGGTGAGGAGGAGATCGAGATCGCCGCCTCCGAACTGGCCGGCATCCCCCTGGTGTTCAACTGGGTCGAAGGCGGCAAAACGCCTCCCCTCGATCATGCCCGCCTCGCCGAGCTCGGCTACCGGTTGATCCTCATGCCGATCTCGACCTTGCTGGCGGCCACGCGGGCCATGCGTCAGGTGCTCCGCGAGATACGCGACGTGGGCACACCCACCGTTGTCGCGGAGGAACAACCCGTCTTCGACGAGTTCCTCGACCTCATCGGGCTGCCCGAAATCCGGACCCTCGAGGGGCGGTTCAGCGAGGAGGCAACCTCGCCTCATCAGGCGTGATCGAGGAGTGAAAGAGGACCCCGTCGTGTGCCAGCCCCACGATGGTCTCGTCGTCGAGGCCGATCTCGTGGAGGATGTCCTCCCCGTCTGCTCCGAGCGTCGGCGCGGCCCCCAGCGGGTCGACCGGTGAGGCGGACAGCTTGAGTGGAGGGGCGTACGAACGCATCCGACCCACGCCCGGTTGCTCCGCCTCGGTGACATAGCCGTTGGCGGCGACCTGGGGATCGTCGAGCGCTTGCTCGGCCGTGTTGACCGGCCCGCACGGCAGACCGTGACCGCGGAGAAACTCCAGCCACTCGCCGCAGGTCCGGGCGGCGAACCGCTCCTCGATCTCGGTCACCCAGGCCAGGACCTGCTCGGCGGCATCGGGGGCGTCCGCGTCCCACCCACCGTCGAGACGCGGATCGGTGATGTCCATCGTTGTGCGGAACCGTTTCGCCAGCCCCGGCGACAGGCACCCGACCGAGATGAAGCCGTCATGGCACCGGTAGTAGCGGAATGACACGTTGCCGGTGTTGTCGGGCCGAAAGGACCGCCACCAGATCTCCTGTTGCTCCGAGAACGGGGCACCGTCGGCCTGGGCGTCGGCCAGCTCGGACGTCAGCCGCTCGACGCGGGCGTCGTCGAGCCCGTCGATCCAGTTGTTTGACTGCGACGTGAAGACCATGGCCGTGGCGAGCAAGGAGGTCTCCACCTTCTGGCCCTCGCCGGTGCGGTCCCGGTGGCGCAGCGCGGCGACGACGCCGAGCGCGGCCAGGAAACCGGTGCCAAAGTCCGCGAAGGCGGGGACCATCAGCTTCGGGGCCCCTCTCACGTCGGACGACGCCTGGAACGCCACGCCACTCAGGCCCATCGCCACCGGGTCATAGCCGCCCATGTCGGCCATCGGGCCGGTCGGCCCGTAGGGGGTGTTCTCCAGATAGACGAGGTCGGGCTTGATCGCCGACAATTGTTCGTAGGTGAGCCCGTACCGGGGTAGGTCGGTCTGCTTAAAGCTGGTGGTGACCACGTCGGCGGATGCGACCAGCGGCTCGATCACCTCGCGGGCCCGCTCGTGGGTGAGGTCGATGCTGATGCTGCGCTTGCCTCGGTTGTGTACGAGGAACAGGCGCCCTTGGCCCTCGACCCCCGTTGGACGGATCACCCGGCTCGAGTCCCCGGCCGGTGGTTCGACCTTGATCACCTCTGCCCCCAGTCCCGCGAGCAACATTCCCCCCACCGGTATCGCGACCACCTGGGCGAACTCGACCACTCGGACATCTGAGAGGGCTCCGTGCATCGGACCTGCCGACGAAATGTCCGTACTGGCGTGCCCATCGAGTGGTCGGGCCGAACGTTTCACTTTCGCACCGAACCAACCGGGCTGAACCCGACATAGCTGCCGAGATGATGGAGCGAGGCGAGCGAGGCCGGAGTGGGTTCGAACACCGACGTGAAGCCCTCTTTGCCCGGAGCGTGGCGAAGGTCGACAAAAAAACGGTAGGTCCAGGCGGTCTCGGAGGGTCGCGACTCGATGCGGGTGAGGTTCGCGCCGCGCAGGCCGAGCTCGGTGAGCGCCAGCGCGAGCGCCCCCGGGTGATGGCGGACCTCGAACGCTATCGAGGTCTTGTCAGCGTCTTCGGCGACCTCCGCGGGACCCGGCTCGAGCACCACAAACCGCGTGGTGTTGTGATCCCGATCGATCACTGACTCCAACAACACCTCCAGCCCGTGGGCCTCTGCGGCCTGTGGTCGAGCGAGGGCGGCCCGAGTCGGATCACCGCCCTCGGCTACCAGGCGAACGGCACCGGCGGTGTCATGTACCGGTTGGGGTTCCCAGCCGCGTCGCGAGAGCGCGGTCTGAGCCTGATTGAGCGCCTCGGGGTGCGACAGCACCTGTTTCACCGTGCTGAGCGTCGCACCGGGAATGGCGAGAACCGCGTGTTGAACCTCGACAAGATGTTCGCCGACGATGTGGAGATCGCCGTTCACCAGACGGTCGAGGACCGGCAGAATGCTGCCAGTGGTCGAGTTCTCGATCGGCAGCACCAGCCGCTCGACCTCCCCGTCTCGCAAGGCGTCGAACGCCAGAGGAAAGGTCCCGAACCCGACCCGTTCTGTGCCGGGAAACAGCTCACCTGATGCCAGGTGGCTGTAGCTCTCCGATTCGCCCTGATATCCGATCGTCACGGGCGCTGACGCTACTACCGGCGCTGGGCGGTGCGGTGCCGAGCGGGGTCGATGGCGCTCACGGGGCACCGCCGATCGCTTTGGCCAGGCGGCGTACCGCCTCGCGCAGCTGGTCGGGTGATGCTGTCGCAAACGACAATCTCATGGTCTCGGGACGGGGCTCGGCCACCGCGAACGCGCCGCCGGGCACGAACGCCATCCCTTCGTCCAGCGCGCGAGGCAACACGTCGGCGGTGTCGCCGATGCCGGGGAACTGAGCCCAGACGAACATGCCACCAGAGGGTCGATCGAACCGGGTCCGGTCACCGAACTCGGAGCTGAGCGCGTCGCACAGCGCATCGCGTCGGTCCCGGTACCAAGGACGGAGCTGGTCAAGGTGCCGGCCCAACCAGTTCGGGTCGCTCAGTACGCCGCTCAGGACGTGTTGACCGAAGGTGCTCGTGTGCAGATCGACGGATTGTTTGGAGATCTCGATCGCATCGAGCAGCCACTCGGGTCCGGTTATCCACCCGATTCGCAGCCCGGGCGCCACCGTCTTGGAGACGGTGCGAAGCCGGATGGCCGAGGGGTGGCGCGAGCCGAGGGTCTCCACCGGCTCACCTTCGAACCGCAGCTCCCCGTACGGGTCATCGTCCACGATCAAAAAGCCGTAGCGGTCGGCCAGCTCGATCAGATGGCGGCGACGCTCGGCCGACATCGTCACCCCGGTGGGGTTCTGGAAGTTCGGGATCACGTAACAGAACACCGGGCGTAGCCCCGCGTCGAGTCGAGCCTCCAGCACATCGGTGCGCATACCGTCCTGATCGAGAGGGATACCGACGAGGTCCGGGTCGTAGCTTCGCAACGCCTGCAACGCGCCCAGATAGCCCGGGTCCTCGACCACGATCTGGTCACCGGGATCGACCAGCGTCCGGCCCAGCAGATCGAGACCCTGTTGAGATCCGGTCGTCACCACCACCCCCTCGGTGTCGATCGTCTCGTCGGTGTCCAGCCCCGTCATGGCCGCCAGCTGATCTCGTAAGGCGGGGACGCCGCGGGTCAACCCGTACTGAAGGGCGTCGCCGGGCGCCGTGGCGAGGACGTGTGCGGTCGCCTCGGCGATCGCGCCCGCGGGGAACAGCTCGGGCGCGGGGATGCCCCCCGCCATCGAGATGACGTCGGGGCGCTTGGCGTGACGCAGCAGCTCACGTATGACCGAGGACGAAGCTGACGTGGCTCGAGCGGACAGCAGGTCGGGTCCGGGCGTCGGGATAGTCCGCATCTTGTGACCCTATCCGCCGGTACACAGCGATCAAGGCGGCCCCCAAATGTGCCGACACAACAATGTGGCAGCTGTGCGCACGATTCCAGGACTCGACCCGGACGCAGGACCCCTGGCGCGCCTCGCCTCCGAGCTCCCCGTAGACGGCGATGGCGGGATGGTGCGGTTGCTCGAGCTGCTGGCGGACCATCTGGGGGCCACGAACGCTGAGCTCTCGTGGGTTGCGTCGACGGGATACACCCGCAGGGTCTGGTGGGGAGCGGAGATCTCCAGAGGCCTCCGCGACCGCCTGGCGGATCTCCTCGCGGAGGGCCCATCCGAACATTTCGTGACCGACGCCACGATCGCTGCCGATGGCCTGTTGGCTGATGGCGGGGTGTCGCTCTCATCGTGGGGAGCCGCGGGTCACGTGCTCCGTTCGACCGATGGCACGCCGCGCGTCGGGCTGGTCGTCGTGCGCGACGAGCCGCTGACGCTCACCGAGCAGGCCTTCGTCGCGAACGGATGTCGGCTCATGGGCTTCGCTCTCGGCGACGGGGACCGGTTCGCGCTCCTGCACCAGTCTCTCACCCAGCCAGGTCGGGCTGTGGCCGTGCGCGATCGAGCGGGACGAGTCGTGACCGCCAGCGACGAGTTCTGCCACCTGATCGGGCTGCCCCTCGACGAGATCGCGGGCCGGCGCACCAGCACAATCGAGTATGCCGGTGATGGCTGCGGTGGGGGCGTGGACCTTTGTATGGCCCCGCTCGATCGTGGCGAGTCGGGCTCATCAGGCCAAGGCGCGGGCCATCATCTCGTCGAGCTGGAGCTCGTCGCCGACGACGACCATGACCTGGCATGGGTGTCGTTGACCCTGGGGGCTGCGAAGTCGGCCGCCCACGATCCGATACTCCGCAGGCTGGCCGCCGACCGGCTCCTTTACCACTTCGGCACTCAGCTCGCCGAAACTCCGACCGCCGACGCCGCCCGTTCGAGCTCTGTCGCGCTCGAACGTGTCGGAGAGTTCTTCGCGGCCGACACCGTGTTCTTTGCGTGTCGTGTCGACGATGAGCCCGACCATACGGCTACGGCGCTGTGGTGCGCACAGGGCTCTGGTGTGACCGGTGCGGACCGATTGTCGTTTCGTCTCGATGGGGAGACGATCGAACAGATCGGCGTGAGCCAATCGCTCCGGGTGGACCTTGATCAGCACCAAGGCCTGAACGCGCTCATCTCGGGTTGTTGCCCCGGGAAGAGCGGGTCTCTGCTCATCATCCCCGTCGTCAGTTCCTCGGCCTCCGATGCCTTTTTGGGGCTCGTGTACGATACCCAACTCGGCCTGATCGATAAGGCCGACGTGCGCGCTCTGCGCGTCGTCTCGGCCATGCTCGGTCAACTCCACGAGAGGGTCCAGGTCGACCGGGCCATCACCTGTCGATTGGCGTTGGCGGAGTTGTTGAGCGTCACGGCATCCGAGCTCGTCGAAGCCACCACGGCGGATCGGTACCAGCAGGTCGTGAGCGAGATGTTGGATTCGCTCGCCGCCGTGCTCCACATCCCGGTAACCGCGGTCGGGAGCATCGATGCCGCCGCCGGAACGCACACCGTGACGGCGGTCGGCACCCCGCGCCGAGATCGCTCTGAGCCGCCGCCAGGCACGTCCGAGCCAATCGAGGTCCTACCCGGCGTAGCGGACCTGTGGAAAGGCGACGATCCTTCGGTGCGGGCGGTCTCGTGCCGTTCGGCGGATCTGGTGCGGTTGATCGGGGCGGACCATGAGCTCGGCGACCAGGTGAGCATGCTGATCGCGCCGGTCGGAACAGCCCCGACGGTGAGGGGCACCCTGATCGCCGCCCATGCCGGGCACCGAACGTGGAGTGCGGACGAAACCCGCACCGTCGGCGGTCTCGGCCGGCTACTCGCCGCGGCAAGAACCAGAATTGAGGCCGCTGACCGGCAGCGCCGCAGCCGCGAGGAGCTGAGGTATCAGGCCCAGCACGACGACTTGACGGGGCTCCCGAACCGCCGCTTGTTCATCGAGAACCTGCGCGTGAGCCTGACCTTCGGGACTTCTGTTGCCCTCCTGCTCGTCGATATCGACCACTTCAAGGCGGTGAACGACTCCCATGGCCACCCGGTCGGCGATGAGCTGCTCATCAATGTGGGCGAGCGGCTGCGCCGCATAATTCGAACCGGCGATGTTGTGGCCCGCCTGGGGGGAGACGAGTTCGCCGTGCTGTTCGGCCCAGGTACGAGCCACCAGGACGCGGTCGCCCTTGCCGATCGGGTGGTGAGCTCGTTGTCCGCGCCAATGGTGGTCGGTGCCCTCGAGGTGTTTCCCACCGCCAGTGTTGGTGTCGCTTTCGGCCGGCAGGGAGATAGTCCCGACGACCTTCTCCGCAACGCCGACCGGGCGCTGTATCGCGCCAAGGAGAGGGGTAGGGATCGGTTCGAGGTATTCCAGCCACACCGATGCGAGCGACCGGCCCACCCGAACGTCTGTGAGCTGCTGCAAGAAGCACTCACTCCCACCGACCGACCAGCGAGACCCGACAACCGCATCGAGGTGCACTTTCAACCAGAGTTCGAACCTACAACCGGAGCGGTCAGTGGTGTCGAAGCTCTCGCCCGCTGGCGCCGCGGCCCGACCGATGTGGTGCCGGCCCGCTCGTTCATCGACAAGCTCGAGCGCAGCGACCTCATGATCGACCTCGGTGAGAACGTTCTGGTTGCCGGCCTTCGCCAGGCAGCCACCTGGTCCGCGTCGCAGCACACGTCATTCCTGCTACGCGTCAACCTCTCGGGCGCCGAGCTCGGGCATCCCGATTTCCCCGAGATGGTCGACCGCCGTCTGGCTTCGGCCGGATGGCCGGCCGAGCGGCTCCAGTTCGAGGTGCCGGAACGGGTGCTGGTGCCCATGCTCAACAGCAGTAGCGACGTCACGCTCGATCGACTGGCGGCACTCGGCATCGGCATCGTCGTGGACGACTTCGCTACCAGTTTCAGTGCCACCGGTTACCTGGGTGCGGCCCCGGTGCGGGCCATCAAGGTGGATCGTGTCCTCGTCGCGGAACTAGCGACGAACCAGGACTCTCGTCGGGTCGTGGAGTCGATGGTCCGCCTGGCCGACACCCTTTCGCTCGACGTCATCGCTCAGGGAGTCGAGACCGCTGAGCAGGCCGACATCTTGTGCGCGTTCGGTGTAAGGCGGATACAGGGTCTGCATTTCGGTGGGGCGGTCCCGGCCGAAGACCTCGACGCACTCATGAAGGGGATCGCTTCGACGTCATGAACCAACCCCGTATCGGAGCACTCGGCATGTTCCGGCGCGTACGATCAGGTCAGGACACGCGCAGGGGGTGCCATGCAGTACGACTTGGTGATCAGAAACGGTGATGTCGTGGACGGGTCGGGCATCGCCCGGTTCCGGGCCGATGTAGGAATCGTCGGTGACGAGATTGCGACCGTGGGTCGTATCGCCGAGAAGGGGCAACAGGAGATCGATGCCGAGGGTCAGGTGGTGACGCCCGGCTTCATCGATGGTCACACCCACATGGATGCCCAGATCGCGTGGGATCCGCTCGGTACCTGCTCGTCCTTTCATGGTGTCACCTCGGTGGTGATGGGCAACTGCGGGTTCACGCTGGCCCCCGCGCGCGCCGACGAGCGCCATCTCGTGGTCCGCAACCTCGAACGGGCCGAGGACATCGCCGCGGAGGCCATGGCGGCAGGGATCGACTGGACCTGGGAGACCTATCCCGAGTACCTCGACGCCATCGAGGCCATGCCCAAAGGCATCAACTACGCCGGCTACGTCGGTCACTCCGCCCTGCGTACCTGGGCGATGGGTGAGCGGGCGTTCACCGATGAGGCCACCGATGACGATCTGGCCGAGATGACCCGCCAGCTCGAAGCATCGCTGAACGCCGGAGCGATCGGGTTCACCACCAGCCGCACCCCCAACCACGAGACCTCCGATGAGCGCCCGGTCGCCAGTCGGCTCGCCTCATGGGACGAGGTCCGCCATCTCGTCGCCACGATGGGATCGATGGGCAAGGGCATCTTCGAGATCGCCCACGAACCTGCGGCACGGGTCAGCGACCCCGAGGTCCGCGCCGAGTACCTCGGCCGGTTGGAGGATCTCGCGGTCGAGACCGGTGTCCCGTTCACCTTCGGGGTGCTGGGCGCTCGGCGCGACGGCCAGGACTGGCGCGACCAGCTCTCCCTGCTCGACCGGGCCGCCACCCGCGGCGGACGGATGTTCGGCCAGGCCCACGGTCGGGCACTGTCGGTCATCTTGTCCTTCGCCACCCAGCTGCCCTTCGACGGGCTGCCCGAATGGGCGGACATTCGCTCCAAGCCCCTGCCCGAGCAGCTGGCCGCGCTGAAGGATCCGAGCACCAAGGCCTGGCTGGTCGAGGCGGCCAACAACGGGAACTACGGCAAGGCGATTGGCACCGAAGCGCGCAAACCCAACTTCGACAACCTGTATCTGTTCGACACGCCCCAACCGCCGTGGACCTCCCTCGCGGACCTGGCCGCAACCCGCGGGATGGACCCGGTCGAGCTGATGATCGACCTGGCGGTCGAGCGGGATCTGGACCGATTCTTCATGCAGCCCATCGCCAACCGGGATCAGAACGACGCGTTGGAGATCATGCGCCACCAGCGCACCGTGATGACGTTTTCGGACTCCGGTGCGCACGTCAGCCAGATCATGGACAGTTCGATCCATACCCATCTGCTCGGCCACTGGGTCCGCGATCGCCAGGCGATGGGCTTGGAGGAAGCGGTGCGGATGATCACCCTCGAGCCGGCCCGAGCGTGGGGGTTCTCCCAGCGGGGTCTGCTCCGCGAAGGCCAGATCGCGGACATCAACGTGTTCGATCCCGACACCATTGCGCCCGCGATGCCCACCGTGGCCACCGATCTGCCGGCCGGAGCCAAACGCCTCAAGCAGGGTGCGGTCGGTATCGCCGCGACGGTGGTTGCGGGCCAAACCCTGCTCGCCCACGGTGAGCACACCGGCGCCCTTCCCGGCCGGATACTCAGGGCGTAACCGGGCACCCAGGCCAGAACCGCATCGTCAGGCCAGAACCGGCCCCCGGGTGTGGGCCAGCGCCTGGGGTTAGAGGGTCGGGGGGTCAGAGCAGGAGGCTGATGGCGTGGATGGCGACGCCGGCCACCCCGCCGACAAGGGTGCCGTTGATCCGGATGAACTGGAGGTCGCGGCCCACCTGGAGCTCGATCCGATCGCTGGTCTCGTCGGCATCCCAGCGCTCGACCGTGCTCGAAATCAGCTTGGCGACCTCCCCCTTGCCCTGCTCGGCGACATAGGTCGTCACCGACACCGCCCACCGGTCCACCTTCTCCTGGAGCGCCGGGTCCTCGATCAATGACCGCCCGCCCGAAACGATGGCGGCCTCCAACCGGGACCTCAGCTCCGAATGCGGGTCATGCGCCGCCTGGTTCAAACTCGCCTTGATGTGGTCCCACAGCCCGGCCACCCATGCCCTCACCTCGGGGTGAGCCAACATTTCCTCTTTCAGCGCCTCGCCCCGAGCCCTCAGCTCCGGCGATTCCTTGAGCTCCTCGGCCAACTCCACCGCTCGCGTGTCGAGCAGCTTGCGCAATTCATGATCGGGGTCGCCGGCCACATCGCTCACGAACCGGCCGATCACGTCGATGAGCTTGTCGAACACCCGGTCATCGACCGGCTCGGGTACCCACCAGGGTGACTCCTGGCGGAGGCGACTCCGAAACACCTCATCGTTGTCGGTGAGGAGACGGTCGATGCCCCCGAGCGCGGTGTCGAGCACGATCTGGTGGTGTTGACCCTCGACCATCAGATCGAGCGCTCGGCCGGTCAGCGGGGCCACGGGCATGGTCCGCAGGCGTGATGCGATCGTCGACTCCAGCGCGTTTCGGACGTCTTCGTCGTTCAACACCTCGGTGAGGGCGGTGACCACCTCGGCCGCCTGTTCGCCGACCAGTCGGGCGTTGGCGGGGGTTGCGAGCCACTCACCGAGTCGCTGGGCCAGACCAGATCCCGCCAGGCGTTCGGCGAGCATCTCCGCTTGGAGGAAGTTCTCCTGCACGAACTGGCCGAGGTTGGCGCCGATCTCGTCCTTGCGCTTCGGAATGATCGCCGTATGAGGAATGGGTAGGCGGAGCGGATGGCGGAACAGTGCCGTGACGGCGAACCAGTCCGCGAGCCCGCCCACCATCGCCGCTTCGGAGCCGGCCCGCACGAAACCGACCCAGGTCCGGTCTCCGCCCCATCGTTGAACGATCACGAAGACGGCCGCGGCCAGAACCAACAGACCGGTGGCCCGAACCTTCATCTTTCTCAGCTGGGCCCGTCGCCGGAGATCGTCGTCCCCCTCGACCACGTGATCAGGGGGAACGGAACCACCCGCTCGTTGGGCGCCCCCATGCGGGCTCGACGACGGTTTCATCTACGCGGACGATACCGAATCGGCCCGACGAACCGACGTCATGGCCGACCTCGGTACGACTCGTCGTACCGGGGCGGAAGGTTCATTCCTGGTTCATGGCCACGGCTGGGCCGTTGTTCCGCTACTGTCCATTTCGCTCATTCGATCCAAGGAGCTTGTCCATGGCTGCATCCGGTTCGATCCTCGGCAATCCGGTTCTTCGTAAAGAGGATCCCGGTCTGTTGACTGGTGCGAACAAGTACACGGGCGACATGAGCCCTGACGGCACGGCGCACATCGTCTTTGTCCGCTCGCCTATCGCTCATGGCACGTTGAACTCCGTCGACAAGGGTGACGCCGCGTCGATGCCCGGTGTCCTCGGCGTGTACACCGCCCCCGATCTAGGGCTACCGGCGGTCCCGGGCATGCCCGGCGTGTTGCCCGACGAGATAAGCAGGCCCCCGCTCGCCGAGGGCAAGGTCCGGTTCGTCGGCGACATCATCGCCGCTGTGGTGGCGGAGACACCGGGCCAAGCGGTCGACGCCGCCGAACAGGTGTATGGCGAAATCGATCCCCTGCCCGTGGTCACATCAGCCGCGGCGGCCATGGCTGACGGTGCTCCCCTGCTGTTCGAGGCCATCGGTGGAAACGTCATCGTGCCGACCGAGTTCGGTGACGAAGGCGCGACCGACGGCGCCGATGTCGTCGTCGAGGAAACCATCATCAGCCAGCGCCTGGCCGGCGTGCCGATGGAGCCCAACGCCTGTCTGATGATCCCCGATGAACCAGCCGGGGGTATGACGGCCTACATCTCCCACCAAGCGCCTCACGCCGTGCACGAGGGTATGGCTCCCGCGCTCGGTCTTGAACCGGCTCAGCTGAGGGTCGTCGCCCCTTGGGTCGGCGGAGGCTTCGGCCCCAAAGCGGCGTTCTATGTCGAGTATCTGCTGGCCGCGGTCATCGCCCGCCAGATCGGTCGGCCCGTCAAGTGGACCGAGACCCGCTCCGAGAACATGCTGTCGATGGTTCATGGTCGCGACTTCGTGATGGATACGAAGCTGGGTGTGAACAATGACGGCACGATCGTGGGCCTCGAAGCCTCCGTGACCGCGGACATCGGCGCGTACCCAACGATCGGCGCCGTGCTGCACACCCTGACCCAGATGATGTCCCAGGGGGTGTACAACATCCCGAAGATCCGGTTCAGCGGGGTATCGGTCGCCACCAACACCACCGCGGTCGGCGCCTACCGGGGCGCGGGTCGACCCGAGGCGACACAGATGCTCGAACGCATCGTCAACATCGCCGCCCAAAAGATCGGGATGGATCCCGCAGAGATCCGGCGCAAGAACTATCTGACCGAGTTCCCGTACAGCACGCCCACGGGAGCCAACTATGACTCGGCTGACCACGAGGCTGCGCTCGACAAGGCCCTCGAGGTGTCGGGCTACGCCCAGCTCCGCGAGGAACAGGCGGCTCGACGGGCGTCCAACGACCCCAAGCTGCTGGGCATTGGTCTGTCCAGCTATGTCGAGGTCACCGCTCCCCTCGAGCTGTGGAAAGAGTACGGGTCGCTGACCATCGAAGACGATGGGACGGCAACGATGAGGGTGGGCACGAGCGCCCACGGCCAAGGCCATGACACCGCGTTCTCGATGATCGTGTCCGACATGCTCGGTATCGACATGAACGACGTGAAACACATCCAGTCCGACACCGCCGAGGTCCCGCGAGGAGCGGGCACCATGGGCTCTCGTTCCCTTCAGACGGCCGGCAGCGCTATCCACGTGGCTTCTGAAACCGTGCTCGCCAAGGCCAAAGAGCTGGCCGCCCATATGCTCGAGGCCAGCGCAGACGACATCGTGGTCGGCGAAGGCGGCGTGCTACACGTGGCCGGGGTGCCCGCCAACTCGCTCAGCTGGGCTGAGCTGGCGGTTGCGGCCAACGACGACGCCAAACGACCCAGTGGCATGGATGCCGGGCTCAGCCATGAGCTGGACTTCGACGAGGGTGACGCCACCTTCCCGTTCGGCAGCCATGTGGCCGTGGTGGAGGTCGACCGCGAGACTGGCAACGTCGAGCTGGTGCGTCACATCGCGGTCGATGACTGCGGCACCATCTTGAACCCGATGCTCGTACACGGCCAACAGCATGGCGGCATCGCCCAAGGCGCCGCCCAGGCGCTCTACGAGTGGGTCCAGTACGACGCTGATGGCAACCCGCGCACGGCCAATCTCATGGACTACGCCATGCCGTCCGCCGCAGAGCTGCCCAGCTTCGAGGCGACCAATACCGAGACGGCCAGCCCGCGCAACCCGCTCGGCGCAAAAGGTATCGGTGAGTCGGGCACCATCGGTTCCACTCCTGCGGTCCAAAACGCCGTCGTGGACGCGGTGGCTCATCTCGGCATCACCCATATCGATATGCCGGCCACCCCCGAGCGGGTGTGGACCGCCATCTCCAACGCCTAGCACCACCAAAGAGCACTACCGGGCCGGGGTTCCTCGAACAGCAAACGCTTTCCGGGGAACCCAGCCCGAGCTTGGCGTTAGGGTCGGGTCATGGCCGATCTGAATCATCTGATTGTCTCGAGCAGACGCTGCCTACAGCCATATCCAGGACGGCGGCGTCGATCACTGGGCCGAGCCCTCGCGGCGTACCGCCGGCGAGATCAATCGCCATGACGGCGGCCGAGGCGTTTACTGGAACGACCCGGACGGCCATCTTCTGGAGATCATCACCCAACCCTATGGGGTGGAGACCGAAGCCTCCGGCGGCTGAGTACTTCGGCTCGCAGGTGTGCCGCCTACCTAGGCCCCCGGTCGACGGGTCGGGAGGTGACGTTGACGACGACCGGGGCGGGGGTGCCGGGGCGTTGGGGGGTGGCGGTCATGGCGCCGAACATGTCCATCAACGTCGGTTCGAAGCGGCGTCGATGACGGAGGCGCCGACGGTATTCGGCCTGGCGGCGTTCGGCTCGGGCGGCCGAGAGGATGAAGAAACCGAGAGCCATGGTCCAGAGCCCTGTCCCGGCCCCGGTGAACAGTTGGTAGACGCCATAGCCGACCAACAGGGTGCCGAAGGCTCGGCCCGCTTTGGCGGCGGTGATCGCCGCGCCGAGGGCGTCACCGGACCGGTACCACAATGCCGCGGCCAGGATTCGTCCCCCGTCGAGTGGGGTGGCGGGAATCAGGTTGAACAGGGCGAGCATGGTGTTGATCACCGCCAACCAACCGAGCACAGCCACCAGAACGAGGGTGGCTCCGGTGGTGTAGGCCGCCCACGACAACGCCGCGGTGACCGCGGCGACGGCAAGGCTCACGAGCGGCCCGGCGACGGCGATCCGAAAGGCTGAACCCGGGGAATCGGGTTCGCGGGACAGCCGGGCGACGCCGCCCAGCAGCCAGAGGGTGATGCCCTCGGTGTCGACTCCGTTTCGGCGCGCGGTGACCGCATGGCCCAACTCGTGGGCGAGGATGGACACCCCGAACGCGGTGGCCCCGATCAGGGCGGCGCCAAAATAGGTGATTGTCGCATGGCCGGGGACGAGGGTGGGAAGGACCGAGGACCCAAGGGTGAGGGTCATCAAGCCACCGATGAGGAGCACGCTCCAATGGGCGCCGACCGGTATTCCGGTCACCCGCCCAAATTGGATGGTGTCTTTCATGCAGGTACAACTCCGTTTCGACACGCCGAGGCGATGCTCAGCGGTCTCCCCCGCCCTTGCAGGCCGACAGGCCGGAGCGATCTGATCACTCGTGTTGACGGCATGTCGTTGATGGGGTACTCCCCGCGTGTACTAGTGGTCCAACCTGTGGTGGTTCCATGGTATTCCGGCCGCGGTATTCCGGCCACGCCGCCGAACGCGGGCGGGAACCTACCGAGGCCCTGCTTCAGGGTGGATCCGGGCTCAGCCTGGATCCAGGCACCGGTCGAGGTCGGCGCGGATTACCTTGCTGACGGTGAAGGCGAAGAAGGTCGCGATGGCCCCGAACACGGTTACCCCGACGAAACCGAGGCGTTCGTTGGGCAGGAAGAACAAGGGAATCGTGGCGATCGAACCCAAGCCGAAGAACAAGGTGGTGTACCCGAACGCCTGTCCGGTGAGATGGCCGGGCACGATGCGACCGACCGCGGAGAAGTACCCGGCCTGCCAGATGCCGTTGCCCGACGCGGCCAGGAACGTGGCGGCAAGCGACACCGCTGGGTTGGGGCTCACCACCAGCGCCGCCGAGCCGACCGCGATGAAGCTCAGGCCGATGGCCACATCGACGACCATCCGCTCATAGCGCAGCTCGGCTACCCGTCTGGCGGCGAGTTGGCCCCCGGCGATCACCCCGATGAACCAGCCTGCACCCAGCACGAACTGGACGAGTCCCCGGCCGATCGGCCCGTAGTTGTGGATGTCCTCGAAGAACAGGCTGATCAGGACGAACGCGGTTGTCGTGGCGCCACCGAGAAAGAACGCGGTGGCCATGAATCGTTTGATGCTGTCGATGCTGATGAGGAAACCGAACGCTTCGGTGAAACGGACCGGGGAGCCGCGGGCCGCCCGCCCGTCCGGGTCTCGACGCGGTGGTTCCTCGACGAGCCATCGCAGCATGATCAACAACACGAAGGTGGGTAGCGACAACACGATGAACGCGGCCTGCCAGCTGAAGAGGGAGGCGATGAACCCGGCGATGACGCCCGATATCTGTCCGGCCGGGTTGGCCATCCGGTGGATCTGGAACGCCCGGGGTTGGGCGTCGGGCGGATAGAGGTCGGTGATGACGCTCGGGTGAACGATCTCGTTGGCATTGCGGCCGATCCCGGCCAGGATGCGCACGACCACGAGGAGGGCGACGGTGGTCACCAGCCCTGTCAGCACCGACATCACTCCCCACAACAGGGCGGACACCGCGGCGATCGTCAGCCTCCGATGGCGATCGGCGAGGCGCCCCACCGGGATGGCGATGGCGAGAATGACGACCTGGGAGAGCGTGGAGATAGTCCCGATCGCGCCGTCGCTGACCGCGAACGAGTCCCGGATCTCCGGGGCGAGGGCCGCGAACGCAATCCGATCGAACTCGTCGACAAGGTTCAACCCTGCGAGTACCGCGACGGGCAGCAGCGGCGCGCCACCGAGGATCTTGGCCATACCGCCTCAGTCCCAGGTGGCCAGCTCGGGCAGTACCTCGGAGGCGAACAGGCGCATGCTCCTTTCTGACACGGACGGGTCGAGACCCCCGTACCGGAAAACAGGTGTTGAGCTCGAAGGAGCCGAGCAGTTCGTTGCGCTCGCGGAGGCGTTCGAGGATCTGGTCGGGCGTGCCGAACGCGCGCCCACCGGAGAGCTCGTCGAGCATCGAGATCTTCTCGGCGACCCGCAACGGGTCGTTCCAGGGCATGATGACCGCGCCCGTCCCCAGGCCGATGCGCTCGGTCCGCCCTGCGATGTAGGACAGGAATTGTGTGTTGTCGGGGCAGAACGAGTAGCGAAGAAACGGTGCTCGACCGGCCAGATCGCCGAGAAGCCAAGCTCTTCGGCCAGCAACGCCTGGGCGACCTCCTGGCCATGGACCTCACTGTCGGAGATACTGTCCCAGCCGCTGGCGGCGAAGATCATCTGTACGCCTACGTCCATTGAGTGCACCCTCTCGATCGGAGACTCGACGGACCCTACCAATCCCTCGGGTCCGACCACTCGTGCCGGGTTACCGCCCGAAGGGCAATCAGCCTGAGCGCGAGCCGGCGATGGACGCGAGGCGGCACCGACAAAATGGGTGGTCAACGAGGTTTTACCATGGCGGCACGGACTAGCGTTTGCCTATGGAAGCTGCGTTGGAGCAACAGATCCGTGAGCAGATGCGCTTCGAGGGTGAACGCAATGGTCCACCCGAACGATGGCCGATTCTCGACGATCTTCCGCTCGGCCGCTACACCGATCCGGAGTTCTACGAGCTCGAGCGCGAGCACCTCTGGAAACGGGTGTGGAGTGTGGCCGCCCACCAAAGTGAGCTACCGGAGATCGGCTCGTACAAGACCCTCGACATGGTGGGCGCGCCGATCGTCCTGGTCCGGGGCCAAGATGGTGAAGTAAGGGCGTTTTTCAATGCCTGTCGCCACCGTGGCGCACCGGTGGTTCGGGATGAATGCGGCACCGAGCGTCGCCTGCGCTGTCAGTTCCATTCCTGGAGCTATGACCTCGGCGGGCAGCTAGTGGCCGTGCCCGACCAGCGGGACTTCAGCGGTCTGGACCTGACCCAACGGTCCTTGGTCGAGATCCGCACCGAGAGCTGGGCTGGTCTCATCTTCGTGAACCAGGACCCCGACGCCCCCTCGTTGCGGGAATGGCTCGGGCCGGTGGCCACCGAACTGGAGGAGTTGGAGGGGATCGACGGTCGGGTGGCGCAGCTGAAAACCACGACGGTGGGGACCAACTGGAAGGTCGTGGCCGAGGCGTTCCTCGAGACTTACCACCTCAATACCGTGCACCCCAAGACGGTCGGCACCTATATCGACCACCGACGCACGGCCATCGGCCTGTTGCCCAACGGGCACAGCCGCATGATCACCCCACTGCACGAAGCGATCCTTGAACGGTATCGGGGCCGGTCCCCGTTCCCCGACCTCGACTTCCCTGAGCTGCAAGGGCTGTACAAAGAGACCGACGTGGCCTATGGCATTTTCCCGAACCTGATCACGCCGATCGAATACCACGGCTTTCCCCTGCTGGTCTTCTGGCCCCTCGGCGTGAACCAGACCCGCCTCGATGAGATCTGGATCGGGAAGAACTGGGGTGACGGCGAACGCCCGGCCAGCTGGGACAAGAAGCTGTCGGTGTTCGATCAGGTCATGCAGGAGGACTATCGCAACCTCGAGCCCATTCAACGCTCGATCGAAGCGGCCGCGCACGGTGGCGCGCCGCTGAGCTATCAGGAACGGCGCATTCAGCATTTCCACGAGACGCTCGACACCATGATCGGACCCGAACGCATCCCGGCCCACCTCACGGTTACCCCCGCCCTCGCCGGAACCGCATTCGTGGAGTAGCGAACTACCAACGGCCCACACACGCGTAGTGTCGGCTACGGCCAGAAGCGGGGGCAGGCCGCCGCCGGCCGTAGCCGACGGTCTGGGTACGGCCTCCGGGCCCGCACCAGCGATGTCAGCAGCTAAACGCCCTCTGTCGCTGTATCGACAGCAGAATATGGCAAATCGATCGTCAGTACAAGACGCTCGACCGGCTCACAATGGGACTCTATGCCTAGTGTTCGACATTGGGACATGCGGCCCATGATCCGCGGTCATGATCTCCGCTCATCGGCTACAAAATCTCGTGCGCCAGGCCCTCGCGATGGTGGGGCGCGGCGACGGATCTGAGCGCGACCGCGCGTTCTGGTTGGGTCAGGCCGCGAAGCGATGCACACCCGTGCTCGGTGACGACCCGATCAGCGAGATACGCGGGTAACGTCACCCGGTCCGGTGGGCCGATGGTCGGTACTATTCGGCTGATCTTGCCCTTCGACGCCGTCGACTTGAGCGCACAGATGAATCGGCCGCCCGACGACACGGAGGCGCCGAACGCGTAGTCGGGGGCTCCCCCGGGGCCGGACATGACACGACCGGACGCGGTCTCGGAGTTGGCCGAACCGTCGAGGGCGATCTCGACCGCGGAGTTGATGGCCACAAAATGAGGGATCCGGCCGAGCACGGCAGCCCCATGGCTGTACGCAGGAGGGGCCATGCGCACCGTCGGGTTCCGGTCGATCCAGGCCATCATCGAAGGAGTGGACACCACCTCGGCGGCGATCATCACCCCGTCGTCGAACCCTTTGCCGGTCATGGAGATGGCGCCGGCCTCTAGCAATTCGACGCACACGTCGCTGAGCATGCCCGAGTGCACGGACAACCCGGTGTGGCCGGACAGGGCTCCGAGGATGGCGTCGGGCATGGCGCCCACGCCGAACTGGATGGTGGCGCCGTTCGGTACCTCCGCGGCGGCCAGCCGCGCGATGGTGGCGACGTCAGGATCGTTCGAGGTGTCGGCCGGGCGAGCTTCCAGCACCGGCTCCTCGTGTTCGACCAGCAGGTCGATCTCGCCGATCTCCAACTCGCCCGCCCCATACGTGAACGGCATGCGCGGGTTGACCTGAGCGATGACCAGGTTGGCGCTGCGAGCCGCGTCGACGTTGGCCCCGACGCTCAGGCCGAGGCTCACCCGTCCGTTCGGACCGGGACTCGACACCTGGATCAGCGCCACGTCGGGGGCCATCGGCCCATCGGCGGCGAGCAGGCCGCTGTAGTCGGAGTACCGGGCCGGGAGCACGCGCACCGAGCCCGTGTCCCAGAGATGTTTGAACGCCAGACTGGCCTGGGTCGTGATGAAGTGGAATGGCGCACCGGCATGTTCGAACAGGCGGGGGCGGGTCATCAGGTAGCCCGAGACGACATCGATTCTGGTGAACCGGCCATGGGCGTCGGCCAGGGCGTTGGACAACGCGACCGGGGTGCCCGCCGACGCGGCGAGAAAGACCCGGGCGCGGTCCTCGATGGCGCCGATCGCTTCGTCCATCGAGACCCATGAGCCGGATCGCGGCCTGGCGATGGGATTCAGATACGGCAGAAACGGTTCTCTGCTGTCGTCGGCATCGGCCATATGAACCCCCAGGGACATTGTTGGACAGAGCATAGGATGCTGCTCAGGACGGGCGCTCCTCGGCCGCGGCGAGGACGGCGGCCACGATGTTCATGTAGCCGGTGCAGCGGCAGATGTTGCCGGCCAACCCGTCGCGGACCTCGGTCTCGGTGGGATCCGGGTTGTGGGCCAGGAGATCGAGCGCGGTGAGAACCATCCCCGGGGTACAAAAGCCGCACTGCAAGGCGTGGTGGGTGCGGAACGCTTCCTGCAGCGGGTGCAGCTTGCCCGGCGCTGCCAGCGAGTTGCCCGGCGCTGCCAGCGAGTTGCCCGGCGCTGCCAGCGAGTTGCCCGGCGCTGCCAGCAAGTTGCCCGGCGCTGCCAGCCCTTCAATCGTGGTGAGCTCACACTGGTCGGCTTGGACCCCGAAGATCAAACAGGAGCGCACAGGTTCCCCGTCGAGCAACACGGTGCACGCCCCGCAGACGCCGTGTTCGCACCCGAGGTGGGTTCCGGTGAGTGCGAGATCGTCGCGCAGGATGTCGGCGAGGAGGCGGCGGGGTTCGACGACCACCTCGTGTTCCACCCCGTTCACGGTCAGGCGTAGTGGGTGGCCGGGAGCGGTCATCTGCACCGCCCCCGTGCGTCGGTGAGGGCTTCACC